>Ga0102829_1000095_pt1 | contig 26495 bp, 24 predicted proteins | sample ColrivemetaGS575_FD_84510 | JGI IMG/M metagenome (GOLD analysis project Ga0102829, IMG submission 84510) | Estuarine microbial communities from the Columbia River estuary - Freshwater metaG S.575 | ecosystem: Environmental > Aquatic > Marine > Intertidal zone > Estuary | place: USA: Columbia... | reverse complement strand
GTTTTTTTTTTTTTTTGGTTCGTTTATGCTATTATAATAGTTTAATTCGCTTAATAGTTTTTTCTCTCTATTATTTAAATCTTTAATCGCATTTAATTTAGTATAAATTCTCTTAATTATTTTTGGATTTTTATTGTATATTTTTAGAAGTTCTATGTAGAATTTATATCTTGAATTATAATTTTTTTTTAAATCTATATCTTGTATTAGCAAGTCAGCAATAGATATGTCATTCATATTATCATCGTCATTCTCAGGTTCATATATGTTATTTGTAAATATATTGGCAAATTTGATTTTTTTATCCATTATTAATTAAAAATAATACTTTTCCTTATAGGTATTATAGATAAAAATAAAATTAAAAATATATAGTTTAGTAACTATGAATTATATAAAACATTTTAAATATTATAGCAAATAGCAACAAAGCAAAGAGAATAATTGCTAATATATAATTTAATATATAATTATAATAATAATAGAATATATACATAAAGGTCAATAATATTAATGACCAGAATATTATAAGTATTATAACAAATGGTGTAGTATGTAAATTATTATATATTGAATGTTTACTCCTAAGCCCCTTAATAATTTTGTCCAACTTTGAAGATAATATTTTATAATCTGTGCTTTCGGCGGGATTAAGTACTTCACTATAATTACTTTTTGTAAAACTATTATTTTTAGAAATTCTATTAAAGTTTCGCGATAACTGTTTATAATTAAATGGGATATAAGAAGCAGGTATATTATTACACGGAAAAACACCAAATAAATATAAGTATTTAGGATCGTCCTTAGGATTATACGTTGAATCTAAAAATATATTAGATAGTAATCTATATCTGTATTCTTCATTCTTGTCTTCTTCTTTTGAAGATAACATATATGTATAAGGTTGTTGAAATTCTTTTAATATTTCATCTGCCATTATTATATAAATGTGCTTATTTAATGTATTAAAATATTTTATTATTGTACAATCCTATATAATAAATAATTCCTAACATAATCAAATTAATTGTATAATTTGTAGCGAAATCAAAACTTATACACTGGTTTGCTTTGTGTAAAATATTTAAACTATTTTGGTGTGCGTCGCTATTCTTATCTTTTATAGAATATTTATGTCCTTCTTTACTATATTTATTCATAATAACATCTCTATTATCAATTTGATAACAAATTGTATTTATTATATTTTCTAAATAATTTTCAGTAATATTAGGTACATTTATTTTATATTTTTCTAACATATTCATATATATATATTTAACACCATCAGTATCTGATGTACCGGATGTATCTACGCCAAATGTACCTTTTGCTAATTCAAAAATTCGGTTATCTGTTTTTTGTATATTATTATTAGAAATCAAAGATAACAACTTCTTATTTTTATATTTATGTAAATGATCATCGAAATAATTCTTTAATTCTGTAAGATCGGTTGGTCTGTCTGAGGATTTTATTTTATCTATTTTCTCTACTGGATTACTATTATTAAAATAAGTAGTTAAAGTAGCATCAGTAGGAGTAGTTAATTTTTTTAACAATAATGTATTAAAATGTAAATGCGAAATAATTGTCATATAGTTTTTAACAATATCATTAATGCTATCTATTTTTTCTTTATTAGTTGAATCATCAAGTTTTTTAATATTTTGATTACCCTCTTTATAATATTCGCCATTTTTTTCTATATTTTTTATTAAAAGTGTGGTATTTAATCTAAACTTATGCGGTATTATATCATTGTTTTTATCTTTTTCAAAATAAAAATGGCTTTTTATAAAAGAGTTATCTTTATAAGCCTCTTTATTATTACCAAATAATTCTAGACATATCTTTATTATATCTATTATATATTTTGTGCCATATTCTGTAAATTTTGCGATATATTTATTTTTATCTTCATAATTATTAGAAGATAAATTTATTATTTTTGTATTAATAAAATTATATAATTTTGATAGATTTTTATTAGCAGTCCAATCGTTTTTAAATTCTTTATTTATCTCTATAAATTGAGTTTCATAGTATTTTTTAAAATTATTATAGTCTACACTTTCTTCTTTACTATATTTACGTTCCGTTGTCATTTCAAGATATATATTTGTATTCGAATAACTATCTTCGGCATATAAGAAAGATGCTAAAACGTTTGTTATTATATATAAGTCATAATAATCATTATCATATTTTTTTTGATTATTGTCGTGAAGTTTAATGAATGGAATTATTAGATTATTCATATCATTTAAATCTCTTTTATATGAACTATCAAATAGACCAAATATAACATTTAAATTATAATTTGTATTAAAAGTCATAAAGATCGTTATATAAAATGTAAATATCAATAATATTATTAATGGCAAAATCACATCATATGAGAACGTTGTTAAAGATGATTGAATATTTCTATAAAATAATATTATTAATACAATAGATACAATTATAATTAATATAATATAGTAAATGAGATTTTTAATATTTTTAATAAAATAATAGCCTATTTTATATTCAATATCATAAATATTTTTATCATTATTAGAAATATTAAAATATTTTTCATAAAATGTATTTTCAGAATTATATGATAAATCTACTGAGAAGTTCTCCTTAATTTCATTTAAATTATTGAGCACATTATATTCTTTTCCAAAAAATGGCTTTTTTTTATCCTTTTCATCCTTATCTATCTTATCATCATATTTTGTATATTTGTCAATTTCACTAATTAAATTAGTTTTAACAGACACTAGTGAATCATTTTTCAAAGCGTTATCTATTGTTTTTTTACTATTAATCTTTTGTTCTTTAAAATATTTAATTAAATCTAATAAAATCTTATGTTTCTCATAATCAGGAATTATTTTTGTTTCGATATAATTATAATCAGGATAATAATTATCATCATTATATATATCTTTGCTTTTATAATCCTTCCAATATTTTATTTCATTAAGTGAAAAATATATTAACAAATTTAATAAAACATTATATTTTTCATTTAAGGAATTTTTAAGATGTGCTAATCCTTCTTTACTTGTTGTTACTTCTTGTTCTATTTTATTCGATATTTCTTTTTTATTTGTTAGTTCCTTTTCTTTATTATCTATTAAATTTGTTATTAATAAAAATTTAAAATTTATCAAATATTCTACATAAGGTTTAAATATTGAAAATATATAAACCTTATATATTTCATAATATATTTTAACATTATCATTTACAGTATATTTTTGAAAATTATAATTATAAATTATAGCGAGGATTGATCTATATTCATCTGGTATTATTGAATCATATTTTTCGACTAAATTTAAATTTTTAAATTTATTATAATTGTCAAGTAATAATTTTATTTTTTCGTTATAATATATATTAATATCATTAGCAATATAATCAATAAAATTTTTTATATATTCGTCTGATATATCATTATTAGCATAATCATAATATTTTAATATTTTATTTAATATATCAACTATTATATTATTAATAATATTTTTTACATCAGCAATAATATAAAGAACTTTTATTTTATCATTTTCATCTATATTTTTATTTTCAATTATATTATCAATTGTGTTTTTTATTTTTTCTACATAAATCAAAATTGTATCTATATAATCTTTATATTTTTCCGTATATTCTTTAATATATTTTTTGACTATGTCATCTATTGTAGTTTTAAGTCCAATGAATAAAATGTCTGTTATAGCAGGGTGTTCTATTAATAAAGTATTACTATCTATATATATATGTAATTTAATATTATGTTTTGTATAATATTCTTTAAGTTTTACAGATATTTCATCAATTTTAATTACATCAGTTAAAAAATATAATATTATTCTACTTTTTATTATATAATTTAAAAAATATATGTCTAATATATATCTTTCATCGATCGCATTATTTACGACACTATCTAATTTAAATGTTTTATATATATTGATTAATTGTAGTATTAATTCATCAATTGAAGTAAAAGGTTCGGGACTTTTGATATCAACTAAATCTGCTTTACTTTTAATATCTGCTGATACATCAACCAACAATTTAAATATAATATCTCTTATATTTTCTTCTTTTAAATAGCCTATTTTAATATTATCAATAATATAGTAAGGATCATAATAATTATTTTTATTATATTTATCTATTAATTTTTCTGCCGATGAAGAATTAATAGATAAATCATATATTTTACTATTATTACTATTATTTGTATATTTTATCATATGTTTGTCTCTATATCTTAATAATGTCTGACCATCTGATGAAAATAAATCTTCATTAATTAATTTAGTATATGGGATTAATGGCGAAACATACTCAAAATATGTATTTTTTTTTAAAATTTTTTTATTATCTTTTATAGGATAATTATCGGCGTTATCTTTTTTTTCTATATAGTTAATATTATCATATAATACAACATGAACATATTTTTTTTGTTCTTCAATATTTTCAATATTTGCGTTGTCTACAGTAATACCATATTTTATTAATATTTTACCTTCTTTTTCTTCATAATATACTATATCCTTGCCAATATCTGTCCCTGCTGTTGTAGATATTTGATTTAAATCTAAATATTCAGTATAACAACTAAATAATAATCTTTCTTTACTAAAATTTTTCGTATCCCTTTCTGTTTTATATAATACTTCATTGTATTTTTTTAATATTATATTATAAAAATTGTTATTATCTAGTTTGGGATAATTATTTTCTGTAAAAGATAATAAAATATTCATTATATTTAATATTAAATATGTCAACAATATTGTAATTATTAGATATCCAAAACTTAAATTTTTATTAACTATAGCAGTATCTTTTTTTTCAGGAGGATATTCGTATAAACTTGATACACTAGTACATATCCAATATAGTGCGACTATAATAAATAATGTCATATTTATAATATTATTTATTTCGTTGATATTTAAAAAATGTATATCCGATACCTTAATATTATCTGTATTGAAATAGTTTCTATATCCCGCAGCTTCTGTAGGTGCGTATCTCACTATAAGTATTACTATTATTATTAATAATACTATAAATGCGAATATATAAGGAAGGTTTTTAATAAAATTTATTATTATTGTGCCATCAAAATCTACAATATAAGGATAATATAAATTATTGTATTTAATAAATTTATAGAATGTATTGATATAAAATATTATAATTATTAGCAAAATCATAAAATAATATGTTTTGGTATTAAAGATGTCATTTGGCAAAAGCAGTTTATAACTATTATTTGCTATATTATATCTTCCTGTTTCGGCTTCGCAATAAATATCATTACAATGTTTTTTTATATTAATATCAGCAACATCTTTTAAATAATTAATATTTAAAAAAGACATTGATAAGTTTTTTAATTCATTTACAAAAATTATTATCATCATAATAAATACGATAAATATAATGATACGCATTTTAATAAGTATAAAGAAAAAAAGAAATTGAATCTATTCAAGTTTTTTTTTAACAATATATCCTGATATATATATTACAAATATTACAATTATTATAACGGCAATTGTTGTAAAATTAGATTTAAAGCATTGAGATAGCATATAGACAGGGAAGAATAATATTATAAAATATACAATGGTAAATCTCGTGACATCTTCTATTTCTTCATTGAATTTATCTTTAACTTTTGCACTATTAAAATACTTAAAATTATCAATGTTTTCCAATGTTAATCTATAGTTATTTTTATTATGTAAATATTCAGCATTGTCATTCTTAATTTTTTTATGTAACAAATACAATTCGTCTAATAATTCCTTTGCAAATACAATATTTTCTACTGAATCAATATCTTCTCCAGCATATCTAATTATAATATCAATAAACTCTTTATTAAATGCGTGTTCTGTTTTTCTTTCTTTTATTAATATATCTATTTCTTTTAAAAGCATAATATATTCGTATGCTTTTGTATCGGCATATATTTCAGTTATTTTTTTAAGAATTAAAGAAAAAATTATAGTAAATATGGCAATATGTAAAAATATATATAGTGACGAATGTAAGAAATAGTTATATTTAGTTATATCTTTTATATCCTTTTTAGTACTATAATATATATTGAGTATATGTAAAATAAAGAATATCCATATAATAATAAATAATGGCAAACCGCTATGTAAATAATCGTTATACACTTTCATTATATTAATTTTGCCATCAACTATACTTAAATCGCGATTAATATTTATAAAATCACTATATTTATCCATTGGATTCTTTACAAAATCTACGCTTCTTTTAAAGTTATTTTGTATTACATTAAAATCAAATAAATAACTACACATATTCCACATATATGTATTTTTAATTAAAATATCAGTTTCGTATATATTTTTCTTAGAATCACATATATTGTTATAAATATTAATATTATTATTTAAATCTTTAGCATAATTTAAATAAATTAATGGTAAAAAACTAATTATAGATAATATCAATATAAGCAATGATATTAATATTAATTCAATATTTTCTATCATTTATATTCTAATATATCATATTATATTATTTGTTTCATTTGCCATATTTGTTTCATTTGCCATATTTGTCTTTTTTCATCACTTATAAAAGATGGAGTAATATTTTTCATTTTTTCGGCTTCTTCGTCATTTAATTTTTGTCGTTCATCTTCGTCGTCAAAGTAATCTTCTAAATATGGTATCTTACCATTATATATATCGTCTGAAATTTTACTATATATATTAATAAATTCCTTAGATAATAAATTATTATCATTATCGTAATTATTATCAATATCGTATTTTTGTTTTGATACTATATCTTTTAATTCTTCAAATGTTATAGTTGGAATACTCATTATATAATATTATTAAATATAAAAATATTCGAAAAAAATATAAAAATTGATTGTCGATAATATAATTATTATAACTATATACAACAATGACCGCTAAAACGCTCTCCGTTATTTTTAAGGAAAAATTCAGCAAAATGTCAGACGATATGAATGATATTAAGGAAGTTAATAACTTCTATAAAGAAGCTATTAAGGATGCTATTGAAGAAAAAAAGAGTGTTGGAAAAAAGAAGAAACCTTCGCCAGAAAAAAATGAAAATGGTGAAGAGAAGATTAAGAAACCTCCTACAGAGTATCAGGAATTTGTTAAAAATTATCAACAAGTCATCAAGGAAAAGTTTCCCGACCTTCCCAGTAATCAAAGATTTGGTAAAATTGCCGAAGAATGGAAGATCTTCAAGGAAAATAGAGATAATAACGAATCGCAAGTTAAAAATAAGTCAGTTGCCGTTGTAAATAATTTTATGAAGGTAGAAGAAGTATCTCCCCCATCTTCAGATAATGAAGATGAGCCTAAAGAGCAGCCTAAAGAGCAGCCTAAAGAAGAGCCTAAAGAACAGCCTAAAGAGCAGCCTAAAGAGCAGCCTAAAGAAAAGCCTAAACTACCTAATGAAGAACCTGACGATGAAGCCGTAGAAGAACCTGATATGAGTTCAAAGAAAAAGAAGAATACCCTCGTTAAGAAGAAGTAATCTAAATTAGATAATTGCGTATATGTTTTATATGATGTATATTTATATATTTTTTAATTTAATTTAATTTAATTACATAATACAGTATGAAAATGTGTATGCGAATAATAATATAGTCGCATTTTTTTATTTACAATGAAATTATACATAAAAATACCTATTTATTATATTATATGATGAAAAATTATTTTAATCTTATTGGTGATGATTTATTGAGCAAAATATTAGATATTGTTGTAGATTTATATATAGAAGATATTGATAATATTATTCATAAACTTTCAAAAGTAAAAAAGTCGGTTAAAGGATTAGATATATATAAAATTGAAGATAATAAAAGATATAATATAAATTTTGGTCTTATAAATTACTCTATTACTAATTATTTATATTCTAAATATCATCTTGATAATGTTATAATTGTATTTAGACAACCGCAGCATATTTTGAACCAAAATATTCCTGAAAATATCCCTATTGTTTTACATAGTAAATTATTACAAAACCCTTTATATTTAGATATATTAAGAGAAATTAATAAATTATACAAGGAAATACCTTACTATTATAATCATATGTTTTTGGAATCTATAAATGAAGTTAATATAAATGAGTGTGATTATTATTTTATTAATCCTAATAATTTTACCAAAGACATTCATTATATATCATATTATTGCTGTTATTAAATACATTATAAATAATCTTCTAAATTTTAGCGATGATATATAATACACGTTTACAATTAAAAATTTATTATCAAAAACCAATAAAAATATAATAATTTCATATTATTAGAAATATATAGACATATTAGTAATAATGAATATATATAGTGCAAAGAAAGAAAGAGAAAAATATTTGAGAGAAAAACAAAATGATAGAGAGAAACAGATATATAATAAACCGCTTAATAATTATCAGCAGTTTATCAGGGATAATCAGGAAAGGATTAAGGAAGAGTTTCCTGAGCTTTCGTATACTGAAAGGTTCTCTAAGTTGGCAGCAATGTGGAAGCTTGAGAAAAAGATTAAGGAAGATTTTCCTGAACTTTTGAGAAAAAAAGAGTTAAAAGACGCCAAATTATTCGCGCCTGAATTATTTGAAAAGTTTCCCAACAGAAGTGAAAAATATTTAGAAATATATATGTCTAATTCATATTTAAATAATAGTAGACAGAAGGTTATTGATAATTTTTTAAAACAGTTTAATGATTTAATAAAATTTTTACAAAAATCTTTTATAGAATGTTTTGTAGCTTACAAAACATATATCAAAAACAATGACAAAGATAGCGAATATGCTTTTAAATATTATATTCAAAAAAATTCACCTGATAATATTTATAAAATAGTTAATAAAATGAAATTTGAAGTCGCGGCGGCGGGGCCTTATTTTAAAAATAGAATGTTAAATGATGCAATAAAAATTAGACTATTTAAATATGATTCTATTATATTTAAATTAAAAGTAGATTATTCAAATAATAAACGCACGCAAACAAAAATTATTGAAAGCGAAATGAGGCCGTTTATATTATCAAATGATATTAAATATATTTATGATGATATTAAAGAAAGGTTTTCTAAAATTGATTTTGATTTTTTTGTATCTTTGAACAACAATAAATGCGAACATTTAAATCTTATTATTAAAGATTTAACTTTTAAACAATATCTAGCCTTCAAATTATATAATAAGTTGTGTAAGTCTAAATTATTCCTTTACAAAGAAGATATGATTACTGAACCACAATTTAAAATTGTAGAGAAAATAAACAATGATTATAAAATTGTTCTCAATAATATTGATGCTAAAATATTTATAGACAATTGTAAAACTAAATGGAAACTGTTAAAATATATGAACACAGGTTCAAAAGATAGTCCTAAGTCTTCTTCGTCCAAAACATCGTCAAAAACATTTCCTAAATCTCCTAAGGTATCGCCTAAGACATCTCCTAAGGTATCGCCTAAGGCATCTTCTAAGGCATCTTCTAAATCTCCAAAATCATATCATAAGGTATCACCTAAAGCATCTCCTAAAGCATCGCCTAAAGCATCGCCTAAGGTATCGCCTAAGGCATCTTCTAAGGCATCTTTCGATCTTCCATCCTTCTACACACTTGGATAATCATTCATTGTAAAATGATAAGGGAAGCAATTTGCTAATGAAAAAATTTAGAATCTTATATCAACTCCTAAGACATCGCCTAAAAAAGAAAATCTTAGTATAGAAGATTTATTTGCTCAACTAAATAATAGATAGAATACATTTGTTATATTTTTATATTTTTTGGATAAAAATTGACACCAAATAGTATTCCTATTATTACTACCAAAGTCGCTTTTACACAAACCGAATAAGAACAGTTAATACCGAGTAAACAGTTCCTGAAGCCCTTACATATTACAAGACTACTTTAACCGAACTTCATTAGTAATGATTGTCAATGTCGATTGTGTTGTCAAGTTTAACAATGAGTTTATTGATATGAAAATCAATATTGACAAATGTTTCAAGAAGAAAAAGACACTTACTAAGTATAACATCTATATCAAGAACAATTTCCACAGGATTAAGGCGATTTATCCCGAACTTAAAGCACCCGAGATTATAAGGATTATCGCTAAAGAATGGCAATATGAAAAAAATGTTCCTAGAATGTGTATCTATCTTCTCAATCTCTTGAAGGAAGAAGAATTATTCGCAATACTTGAGCATCCCGAAGAAAAAAAGAGGATTAATAAGATTCTATATGGTTGTATGTAAGATATAGAAGATATGTATTATATATTTTTTATAATTGAATAGAATGTTGCGTATCCGTCGGCTATATTAACATTATTGTTATAGTTTGACATTCTAATATCAAAATGACTCCAATTTTTCCTATATTTTTTAGGTATAAAGTTCATCAAAAACAGGCTTGCCATTAATCCATCACTGTTTTTACAATGATATCCAGAATTTTTAACATCGGCGACACGCGAATTAATATATTTTTTATATTCTAACCACGCTGGAATTCTTATATTTTTTTCACTATATATTTCACTATATTCTTCAATTTTATTAGCAATTTTTTCATTTGATGTAAAAAATGTAAAACTACTATGACAATTAATTCTCTCTGACCATCTTGTTAATGTGGCAAAGTCAAAAAGAAAATCTGGTTTATATTTATTACATGCATATGTTAAAGCATCAGCCATAATTAATCTTCCTTCTGCGTCCGTATTAACAATTTCAACTGTCTGACCATTATATGCCTTTATAATATCATTAGGTTTTAGGGATGAATGTGATACTATATTTTCTACAAGTGGACATAAACATATAATGCGATTTTTATATTTTTGCTTAGCCAAAGTATATAAAATACCAATTGATATAGAAGCACCTTCTTTATCCATATACATATTAATCATACTTTTAGGTCTTTTCATAGAATATCCTCCAGTATCTATTGTAACACCTTTTCCAACTAAACATATTGTTTTTTTATTTTTTATAGGAGGATTATAGTCTATTATTAAAAATCGCGGTTTATTTTGCGAAGAACTCCCGACGGCATTAATAAGATTAAGTCCCATTTTCTTCATATGCTTCTCGTTAAATACAGTTATCTTGATATTTTTAATATCTTTAAAAATATTCTTAGAATATTTGACAAAATTATCAGGTGTAGAAATATTGGATGGTTCATTTATTATATTTCGTGTAATATAAGACCCGTTGATTATATTTATAATATTCTTCCTATTTTCCATCTTCATTTGAGGAACATAGAAATATAATATAGTTCTTTCAATATCAATTCTTTTATATTTATCAAAATAATAATTTCCTTGTAATATTCTATATATAAATGCTTCTATAAATTTACTATCCAATTTTTCTAAATTAAATATTGCTTTTTTTTTAAGATTATTATTATAATTTAATAATGTTTTGATTTTTGAAGAAATCAATATTATATCAAGATGATTTTCTATTTTAATATCACAATTTTTATCTTTAGAAGCAACAACAATAACATTATTTTTATCAATTATATTATCTATGAAATATATTTTCATATTCTACATATTATATTTTTTTTAATATTTTTTATTCTTTATTTCATCTGTAACATCTTTAAGAACAGAATTTTCAAATCTATATATTTTATCAGCCAATTCAAGTGCCGACCTTCTATGTGCTATTATAATCATTGTAATATTTTTATTATCAAAGCAATTCTTAATCGTATTTTGAACCAATTCCTCGCATTCTGGATCTAGTGCGGATGTAGCCTCGTCAAATATTAATATATTTGGATTTCTAATTATTGCCCTTGCAATAGATATACGTTGCTTTTGTCCTCCAGATAACGAACTCAATTCAGTTCCTTCTAATAATGTTTGATATTTATTAGGAAGTTTGGAAATGAACTCGTGAGCATTCGCTTTAATAGCGGCATTTATAATATCTTCTTCTTGCGGATTATCAATACCGTACGCAATATTATTGGCTATTGTATCGCTGAATAAAATACTATCTTGTGCTACATATCCTATTTTTTCCTTTAACCATTTATTATCATATATTCCAGAGTCTATATCATCTATATAAATATTACCTCCATTTATTGACAAAATACCTATTAGGCATTTTACTATTGTACTTTTTCCTGAACCCGAATTGCCAATAATCGCAATCTTTTCTCCCTGATTAATTTTAAAATTAAAATTATTAATCAAATTATTTTCTGCTTTTTCATATTTAAAATATACATTAGAGAACTCTATTTTACCCTTTAAAGTATTATCTTGCGGAATATAATACCCTTTGTTTTTTTTATCAGAATCAAGTAATTCTGTTATGCGTTTATAAGGCTCTTTACATTTAATGAACTCGTTATTATATTGTATGATAGCCATAACATTTTCATAAAGACTTTGATTGTGAAGAATAAATGAAACGAGCCCGTCAGTATTATTCAAATATTTCGCAGCCATTATAATACCTATTGTTGTTAATGTAGGCAAATTGCTAATTAATAAAAGATTTGCTCCATATAACAGAGTTTGTCTAAATATATATCCAAGTTGTTTATCGCTCATCATATTGTGCTTCTTATTAGAGATATCTTCGGTAGCATACGTTTTCATAATAGATATATGAGAAATGGTTTCGTGAATATAGGTGCTGATGCTTTTATTTAACTCTTCATTCCCTTTCATAACAATTTTATTAGCTTTTTCATATAACTTTGATATAGCCATATTAACAGGTATGAGTAAGCACGCAATTATAGTTAGTTTCCAAGATATTTTATTGAGCATCCATATAGTAGCAATGACATGAACCAAAGAACGCGATATAACATTTACATTTAGAGATATGCTATCAGATACTATTCGCACATCATTATTTATATATTCCAAAAGTTTATTTACAGGAACAGATTCGTAAAATTGCGTTTTTTGGTTAATTAATTTATCATATATAATCTTGCGCAATCGGATATTCATACAGTTTTGCGAATATGTAAAACAAGCACCTCGTAATGAACAAGCAATCATAGCAATAAGATTAGAATAAAAAAGCATCAATAATCGCTCGTGAGAAAAATCTCCTAACATAATTTTACTAATATGTTCATTGGCATATACTCCATAATAAGAACCTGTGCAACCAAATATTAATCCTGCTATACTATATTTTTTATCATCTTCGATTAAAGATATATATCGTTTAATTAATTTCATATTAATGTATAATTAGTATAATATATTATTTATATATATATTTGATATAAGACCATAATATTATTTATATATAATAAGGTGTTTTGTTTATAATATTTTGCGGAATTTTATGAGATGCGAGTGGTTCTCCATAATCTGTTATAAACATATCATTTAATTCATATTTTTTAAATATTTCATTTATTATAATATTAAAAATTTCTTTTTGTATTTTTTTTGGACTCGATTTGCTATCTTCGGCATCCATAGTTTTATAAATATTATTAAAGATTTCTATAATTTCATATAAATCATTTTTAATATTGCTATCAGGGGATATTTGATCTATATTTTCAAAATCTTCATTTAAAAATGCTGAAATAATACCTGCATAGTCAGATACTAGATATTTAATATTGTTTTTTTTAATTTTTTTTGACATTCCAAAATCATAAATCATTATATTATATTTACACGCTTTTAAATATAAATTATTACCATTGAAAATATAATGATAGTATCCCTTCTCACTATTATAATGCCATAAAAAATTGCCTCCGTGACAATCATAATGAATATGTGATAATAAATTATGAAATGTAGAGATTGATATTAATGTTTGAAATAATAAATTATATAAAAGTGCTTTATTTGATAATATATCTTTATTATTAATTAATGTATTTAGATTACCATTAGCAATTTCATTTACAGATATTAACTTTTTTGAATTGCTATATTGTTCCTTATCGCATATACAATATTTATATATAATTAAGAAGTGCTTAGATTTTTTTTTTATTATTACATTATTCGTAATATCATTCATTAATTTAACCTCATATAAATTCTCACTGGTTTCTTTCATAACCTTTGTTGCTATAGGAAATGTTCCTAAAGCATTTTTAACAGAAGTTTTATATACTTCTCCGCCAAAATTATTACTACTTATTATTTTCTCTAAAGTTAATATATCTCTTACATTATAAATATTATTTTCAGATGATTGTTTTTCTAAACAATCATTATGTTTAATTTTATTTAATTTTTTTATAATATAATTATAAAAAGCAACACGATTATCGAGTGTATATTTATCTACAATCAATTTGCTTTTTAAAAAAATAGATATTTTAGAGGCTTTTATGGTTTTAAAATTAATACTACTTTTTATATAATCTTCTAAAAATACAGATTTTGATGAAGATTTTTTAGAAGATGAAGATTTTTTAGAAGATGAAGATTTTGTTGGCAATATCCTACGTCTAATATTTGCTTGAATAATTTTTAAATGTTTATCAACCTCCATTTTAAATAGAATATACTAACTTACTACTATATGTCAATAATATATAAAAGATAAAATAGGAGAATAATATAATAAATGAATAAATTTATGAAATGTCTATTTTACTACTATAATTATAATGAGCGTGTAGAAAAAAAACATGATAAATGTTGTAATAAAAAAATAAATACTAAGATAACCTATACTATACCACCTTATCAATATAATAGAATGTATGCATATCCTTCAGCATATATTAAATAGTATATTGTAATTATAATAGGTATCTATAAAATCAACAAGATTTATGCTTTATATCTAAGATTATTACTACAATCTTTTTGCATTTTGAGTACATAACTTTATTTATTTAGGAATTTATGAAAAACTTGTAAAATATTTGAAAATAAAAAGTTATGTACTCAAAATTCTTAAAGTAAATATTATGGCATATTAAGAATCTCTCATAATAAACATCTATTTTTTTTACTAGAATCTATTTCTGCCTTAGATGCTATAAAATTATTATTGCTTATATCAATATCTTCGGGGATATTTTCTTCTAATAATTTTTTATACATAATATCTTCTAATTCTTTATCTAAATAATTATCATTAATACTAAATGTATTCTCTCTACTATTTTTGGTATCATTATCAACCATTCCATATTTCATAGGAACAAATTGATTAAAATCGTTATTATTGTTTATATCATATCCTTTATAAGGATGTATCACAATATTATCTTCTGATATCACACCTATTATTTTAATTAATATAATATTAATTGTAATACCATTGGTAATAGCAATCGTTTTAATATGTTTACCTTGAAATTTCCCTGCTCTATATAATATTAAATCAATATCAAACATATAATATTCGGGATATTTGCTATGTTGTCTATAATTATTCATTATATCATGTACAATTTGTATATTATTTTTTATATTTTCTCCTGGTAAATTCATGACATCGCTTGTATTTAATTTATCATATATAAAATCATAAATATCTTGATAATATTTAAGTAATATATTTATCTTATTTTCATTTTTTAGCAATTTTGGATTTTGCCATTTACTCCATTTATTACCTTCAACTGCTATTATTAATTCTTCACAACTATTTTTAAAAACCTCCTTTAATTTCTCATTATATGTGTTATTATCATATTCATAATAATATACATTGATAGCCTCTTTTTTAACATTTACATCATAGGGAATACTTGAGTTTATTATATGTCTATTCCAAGGATATGTTCCTGTGTTTTCATACATAATTCTCGTATTAGATGGCATATATTTAAATTTATTATTATAATGAATATTAGAATCTTTCATACTAAATTTTTCTAAACCATTATTGTGTCCTATATCACTTATTAAATATTTATTAATAACTAAAAAATATATTATAATAATTATAAAAATAGATATAATATTATAAATGAATATAATATTGATATCTTTCATATTTTATATGCTTCTATAATCTAATAAGGAAATTATTGTATTTAAATTATTTAGTTTTCTATCATCTGTGTCATTTTCAAATACATAATCATTATTTATTCCTATACCATTTTTATCTTGGAAATCTTTAATATTCGCACAACAATTTAAATCTGTTGTATCTTTACAGTTATAACATAGAGGTCTATTATATTCTTCATCATTATATTTAGTAAAACCTATTCTTTTGACACCTACAGGAAACTCGCAATTTCCATTAATACAACCGCCTCTATTATTTTCATATTTAGTATTTTTTTTATAATACGGACATTCTTCATTAGTTGAACATTTTTTATCCCAGATACTGTAATAATCTTTAGGATTCCCTTCCTTTGTATAATAAGAATCGCATTCAAATTTATTGACTATTTTGTTATTTCCATAACATCCGTAATTACCGCTACTAAGATTATTTGTATTATAAGATTCATCAATACTTTCTAAATAATCCTTTGGCATTTCTAATCTTGTTATAAAATTTTCAATATTTTCTAATATATCATATTTCATAATCGGTAATAGAGATTTTTCATTACTTAAATATATATCATAAGATTTATTATCATCATCTTTATTAAAGTAGTATCTCACGGTATTAAAATTCTCATTTAGAACAGGATAAAATACATTAAGCCTATAAATATCAATATCTTTAAGACCACTTATAAAATATTTAGAATATTTCAAAGTTTTCATATATTCACTTCCAATAACAACATATGTGAATAAATAATCAAATTGTTTATCTATCATTTTCAAATCATCTATCTTAATTTTACGTAATCGTATTTTAGTAATATCTTGTCTATATGCTTTTATCAATGCTTGAATAAATAGATAATCGCTCATATAAATATAAGCAATTACCTTATTTGAAAAATCCCAAATACATTTTTCTATACCTAATCTAATAGGACTTAGGCATACGAAAATACCATCACTATATTTATTCGCATTACTTAATTCATTATTCAATATATACTTATTTATATAAGGGTCTATTAGTAATTTAAAATCATCGGTATTCACTCCTAAAATATATTTAGGTATTGTATTGGTTCGTTTCATATAATCTATTGTTTTAACCAACGTCGTACTTGTAATAGAATGTGTCTTTTTTATATTAGAACTATTTGTTCCATCTGTGCCTTCTGTACCTTCTGTACCTTCTGTGCCTTCTGTACCTTCTGTGCCTTCTGTGCCTTCTGTGCCTTCTGTGCTCTGTATATCATTAATCATAATATTGATATTTTCTATATTGTCATTAATATAAACAGAATTATCTACATTATTTAAAATAAACCCTTCATATCTGTTAATTATGTTAATATTTAAAAAATATATTAAATATAACAGTAATATTGATATTAATAACATAATTGTGAATAATATATATTTCATTTTTTTCTTTCCTTATTAAAATAGTAGATAAAGAATGTTTTCTAGAAAATTAATAACTCTTTCAATATATTTATTAATTGTTATAATGATATTTACTATTCAACCAAGCCTTATGTTTAGTTCAAATGGCGAAATGAAAACATTTGGCTATTATAATAATGACAAAACTACAATAATGCCTGTAATTTTATTATTGCCAATTATTGCTCTAATATTATTTATTATAATATTAATAATTGAATGTATATATACATAAAAAACGTAATATATTGAATAACATATATGAATAATTTGGGAGATATTACAACAATCAAATTATGTGGTAATAAAGAGATATATAATAATATATTATTATGGTTGCGTAATTTCAATTATAAAACAAAAATATCGATAGATAGTTGCATAATAGTTACTGGTAAGACATGTGTAGGCAAAACATATTCAATAAATAAAATATGTAATCATTTAAATTATGAAATTATAAATATTAATAATAATAATTGTTTTAATTCTGAGCAATTATATGATATTATATTTAAAAGTGTTACATCATCATTATTACAGATATTAACAGATAATATAAGGAATAAGGTAATTATAATTGATAATTTTGATTGTATATATATAACAGATAAGACAATTAACGCTACTCTTTTAAAAATATTAACAGATGGTAAAATAAAGAATATTCCTATAATATGTATATCTAATAATGATATAATTAAAAAAATAGGAGATATAAAAAAAAATTGTAAAATTTATGATATTATCGTTCCTACAAAAGAAGAAGTAATAGAATATATAGGTTATAATTCTGTTCATTCTAAGAAAAAACTTGAAAATTTTTATAATATATCGAATGGAAATATAGGAAAAATATTTAATGATATTAACAGAAATAACGAAGAGGTATTATACAAAGATAATATAGATAATGATTGTGATATCAATATATTATACTTGAATAATTTTGATAGAAATAAGGTTATTCGCATAATTAACAAAGATCCTTGGATGATACCTCTAAAATTTCATGAAAATATTATAATAGAATTAAATAATCGCAAAATATCACAAAAAAATAAAATAGAATATTATAAAAATTTTATTGAAATTATGTGTTTATATGATTATTATATGTTCAAAAATAATAATGAAGCGTGTATAACTATTTTTGCATCTTGTGTATATTATTTATCGTTATTTAAATATAAAAAAGGTGTCGTGTCTAATATTGGAAAATTTACTAAAATGTTAAGTTATTTATCTTTACAGAAAAAAAATATTAAACAAACATATAAATCTAATATATTTCCTTTATATCAAATTTCAAATTATCATATAAATTTATGCAATAGAAAATTTATTTCCTTTAAATAGATAATCAAATAAATATGAATAATGAAGTAGTGGCAGAAGCTAATAAAGGTATTGTTGACAATGTCAAAGATAGCGTAACTGATTTTATTAGCAGTTCTAAAGATAGCATAGTAAATAACGGAGTTGTTAATAAAGGTAGTGAGGCTATAAATGAGAGTACTAAAATAGTTTCTACTGCCGTTAGCAATATATCAATTGAAAATACTAAAGATGCTATAATGAATGCTATGAGCGATAGTTCTAGTACTCTTTATTTTCTAATAGTTCTTCTTATTATAGCTGCTTTTGTATGCTATATAGTATATTATATCATCGTCGATACTGTTATTATACAACAGAGAATATTGATTCCTGGAACAGAAATGCCTATAATATGTTCTCAACATAGCAAATACCCTTTTACACAAGAATTAGATAGTGGTAATGGTAATAAACGCACATATTGTTTCTGGATATATATATTTGATATAAAGGCTGCTGATGGGCAATATAGACATGTTGCTAGCATATATCCAAATAAGAGTGATACGGTATTTCACAGTGTTAAAGATTCTACTATATATATTAGATTAGATAGTAAGAAAAATAGTTTACAAGTAAGATTTCCTACAGTAGATGATGATAAAACTACTTTCGAGGCTGATTCTGGCAAAATGCCTATAAACGAATTCCTAGTAAATACTAAAGGAACAGAAAATAAAAATTTAGTTACAGGTGTAGAAATAGAATATATACCTATTCAAAGATGGGTTCATGTAGGTATTGTAATAAATGATATTGGCGGTGGGTCATTTAATATTTTTGTAGATGGTAATTATACTAAAACCGAAAATAATCAAACTGTATCTTCTAAGGATAATTCATCAAATGATCGTAATCACTATACACCATCTTCGATAATAAATGTAGGTAAATTAAATATGAATCACAAAGGCGTACTTCATGTTGGAGGCGTTGCCCCCGCTTATGGCTTTTCTGGTTTAATAAGTAAATTTACTATATTTAACTATGATATGAATAGAAATGATATATATAAAGAATATAGCTCTGGGCCAATGAAAGGTGTATTAGCATCAATGGGATTAACTGCTTATGGAATAAGAAATCCTATATATAAAATAAAAAGTTCTGATACTCTTGAATAAAATTTATTAATATAAACAAAATATATTATTTTTTATTTCCATATTTTAAATAGATAGATAGATAAATATAATATGGAGTATAACCCTGTAACTCAAGTTATTATATCGCTGATAATATTATTATTAATGGGATATGTAGCATATAATATATATCTAATTGAATTACATCATATGTTTAAAGGACAGAATGATATTAAAAAAGAGATAGATATATTTACTGGTATTAAAGATTTTGGCAAGAATAAGGATGATATGTACAATACCAAAAATAAGGCACATGAAACTTATAGAGATATATCTCCCTCAATGAATCAAGAAGGAGGAGCAGAATATAGTTATAATTTTTGGTTATATGTAGATCAATCAAGAATTCAAAATCTTGAAAATGATAATAAAAAAGATATATTATTATTTTTAAAAGGAGAGAAAATATTTTATTATAATAATGAATATAATTATAATTGTTCATTTCAAACACAGACAGGTAAAAAAAATCCTGTATTAATTACAAAAAATCCTTTAGTAAGATTAAGTCATGATGGTAAAAACTTGGCCGTAGATTATAATAATATATTATCACCTGAATCATATCAAAATAATTCTAAATATAGAAGATGTGAAGATGTATCAAATAACAATACTTGGTGGGAAAGAAATAGAAATATGATAGGCATATATGATATTGAATTTAGTAATAAATGGTTTATGGTTTCAATAGTTATGAAGGAAGTTGCTGATAATAATAATATATTAACTAAAAATCGTGCTATATGTAGAATATATATTAATGGTCTACTTGTATTTGAAAACAAATTAGAAACAATATATGGAAGTAATCAAGATATATATTCAGCAACATTTAAAAATAATAATTCCCCGTTATATATAAATCCAGTTTTTATAATTAAAAAATCTAATCCTCCTAAAGACAATGATATGCGAGAAACGGATCTACCTTATTTTGATTTTAATGCGGGTAAAATTAAAATAAAAAATGGTGATAGCTATGAATCTTCTGTTGAACTTTCGGGTATTGTTAAATTAGGAGACTTAAAATATTATAATTATGCTATAGATGCTGATGCAATTAATCAATTATTTAAGAAAGGTCTTGAAAATAAAAAAGCCGAAGATGAAAAAGAGAAAAAGTATTCTAATTTTAATATGTTATCAGCATATGAATTGGAGAAAAATCAAATAAAGGAATTATAATATATATAATTATTAAACTATGCCTCCTAAAATATCGTTGGCTGAATTATATACATTAAAAGATAAAAAAGAACTATCTAAATACATTACATTTGATAATATTATAAATATATGTCATAAGAAAATTAAGAATACGGCTGCTATAGGTGGTATGAATATATTTTATGAAATTCCATTTTATATTTATGGAAAACCCTTATATAAAATTGAAGATTGTGTAAAATATATTGTAGAATCTTTAAGAAATAATGGTTTTTTTGTTCAAATACTTCCTGAACCAAATGTTAATATGATATATGTTTCGTGGAATCCTGGTGAAATTAACAAAAAAAAATTATTAAAGTAATATTTTTTATTATGTAATATTAAATGAATATTATATTATATTTATCTGTAATAATTCCTATAATTTTATTACTGATTATTAATTTTTATATGAGATATAATGATATAATATTAGATGATGACTATTCTTCTGATATTCCAAGAGAGTCTAGAGAATACATTATATTAGGTATATGGGCAATTTTGATAGGCTTTCTGGGATATTCTTATTATTTAATGCGAAATAATATATCTTCTTTCGCAATTATAATAATCATAATATATACATTAATATATCCTTTCATAACTCTCGGAAAGAATCGTATCCAAATTGAATATCTAAATATAATTTACATTCTAATCACCTATATAATATTCTTACTTGTTCTCGGAGAAAACTCTAATGCCGCACTATATATTTTACCATTATTGCTATGGATTATCTATATATTTATTGCTTCCAATATCTTAGAATAATTATGATATACTAAGGCAGTACAGAAAATCACATAAATACCGTATTTATGAAAATAATAAGATAATACCTATTATTACAACTATGATAACTTAAAAGAAACTTAATTTTATTAGAAATTGTCAAGAATATTTTGAGTACATCTTTCTGTTTTTTCAAAAGTTTCAAAAGTTTTTTAGAAATTACAAAATAAATCAAAAGATGTACTCAATATGTAAATTGTAAAAAAATATAATATTTAAGTTTCTAATGTATCCGCTATGATAATTATAGATAAATAATAAATTGATATAAATATATTTTAATATATATAGTAAAAGGATGCAAATATTTGTGAAAACTCTGACAGGTAAAACTATTACTTTGGAGGTAGAATCTTCTGATACAATTGATATGATTAAGAGTAAAATTCAAGATAAAGAAGGTATTCCTCCAGATCAACAGCGATTAATTTTTGCAGGCAAACAATTGGAAGATGGGAGAACACTTTCCGATTATAATATTCAAAAAGAATCAACATTGCATTTGGTTTTGCGTCTTCGCGGTGGCAAAAAATGTTCCGATTTACTATGAAATAAATAAAAATTGATTGCTATATGTAGTAATAAATATACACCAACAAAATACAATGAACGCTTATTTCGATATCAACTGTCATGAAACCGATGCCATCAACCTTGAAAAGTATGATGTAAAGGTAGGAGGCAATAGCAACAAGATGAAGAATTGGAAAAACTCGGGTAAGTATAATCTGTCTCGCAATGATATTGAAACTCTTGTGAATGACAAGAATCTTGTTAATCGCAAGAGAGACTCACGCTACGCTTTTAAGAATCGCCGTACTGTCAATAAGGACTGGAAGGATTTCAATAATAATCAAATGTAAGTGCATCTGACTCTTTAAGGCTTTGTAAACTCTGTAAAAGGATAGTGAAAAGATATTAAAGAAAATGACATATAAGAGATATATGTTGTTTTTTCTTTTTATAAAGCATTTTTAATTTTATCAAAAAATACCTTGTATTCATTATAATTATCTTTGAACAAAATTATATACTCACCTATATACTCTTTAAATCCGGGTATAATTTTTAAGGGCATACTTTTTCCAAATAATTTCTTATTTTTAATAAGATATGTTATGTTTTCAAATATATATCGTTGAATATATGCTGGTTCTACATGTGTATTAAAACTCAAAGGAATACTAAAAGTTAATAGGTGAATTAATATTGGTCTTTTTTCAAAATTTAATTTATAGTTAAATGTATAACTTATACTTTCATCATCGTAAAAATTATTGCGAGTTTCTACTATTATATCACTTCTGCCATTGTCTATTTTAGGTTTCTCTATGTTAGGATATAATATTTTAATAGATCTCAATATATATTCTTTATCATCGTCCGTAAAATTCTCTCTTGTATAAGGATTTTTGAAAGGTTTACTATCTTTAACCGCTTTATTCCAAGCCTGATATAATGTTCGTATATAAAATGCTACACTATATGTATTGACACCTTCTTTATGTTTAATAGATATAACATTTCTAAGTTTTTTTAAGGGCATATCTTCCCATTTTTCAACAAGATATGGATCAGTCTCATTAATATTATTTTTGGTAATTTCAGCGACTAAGTCTGCTTTTGTTTTTCTGTATCTTGCTATATTTTCCTTAGATTGAAAATGACTATGACCGCTTGAAGAACTTCTCGGAGTACCAGACCAACTTATAGATTTACTAATATACTGAGAATTATAATTACTATTATCATCAAATAATATATTAATTATTCTTTTTGTAATTAGTGAATCTAATAAATCTAAATGATTTTCTATAGTTTTGATATTATCGTAACTATATATCCTCACTACTTCAACTTCTTCTTTTATAATGAAAATAATAAATTGTAATGCTATATATTTTTCTATATTATCATTTAAATTTTTACTAACCTCTCTTTTATTTTTATTTGAAGAAGAATAGAATAAAATATTACGCATTTCATCTAAGACCATATTATTTAATCCCCGTCCTCTAATATCATTTATACCAACATAATATGTTTCTTTCCACATTTTTGCTAATACCCTTTTAGTTTTTTTAATTGCACTTTGTGTATCGGATGCGGTAGAAGGTTGAGATGCTATATCTGATATTCTTAATGGGTCATACATATAATTTTCAACCCATCCGTGCTGTTGTTTCAATATATTTTGAGTATTTTGATTATGATTATTATATATACTATTAATTATATCATTAATTTCAACCAATATTTTATTATAAGATTTTACATAAATATTATGCGAATTATTAGTATTATAAAGGTATTCGCTCAGTTTTACTAAGCCTATATCATATGATATGGGTTTTGTAAATAATGATGCTATTAATTGTTTATTTTTTTTAAGAGTATGAAAAGGTATGTATATTATATCCTTGACCTTTTCATAAGAATCTAATATAATTTGATTATCTCCCGAATCAGAAGATTTAGATTTTGATTTTGATTTTGATTTTGATTTTGATTTTGATTTTGATTTTGGCGATTTACTATCTCTTATACCAAGTTTTTGTTTGCATTTATCATATATATATTTAATTCTATCATCGTCATTAAGAGGTTTATTTGTTTTTGGATTAGTTATTTTAGATATAACTCCTTTTGTAAAATCCTTATAATTTTTAACAAATGTATCGCATTCTTTAGCAGTTAAATTGTTATTTTTGTCTTTCTTAAATATAGTCGTTTTAGCATCAAAAGACATATTCTAATATATAATTATATAATATATATATAATATCATCAAATAATATATTCTATTATAATAGAATAAATGAGTAAAAGCAAAGGCAAAAGATTTATATTACCTAAACCCAGTAATAACGAAAACCTAAATACCGATTTTTCTTCACGATTAGAATATTATGACGATGAAAAGAGAGGTATATTAAACATAGTAAGAATAAAGCCAAGACCTGTTCGCAAATCAGCGTATAAAACCATTCCTAAATCCGCACCCAAAACACCTAAATCAGCGCCTAAATCAGCGCCTAAATCAGCGCCTAAATCCGCACCCAAAACACCTAAATCCATGCCTAAATCAATGCCTAAATCAGCAACTAAATCAGCGCCTAAATTCAACAGAGTTATGTCGAGAACTTAATAATTTTTTTTGCTTTTATTACATTATTATATATATAATGATAGCGTGCAAATATTTAATATTATTATAAAAATAGAATGACATCTGTTTCAAAAAAAGAGGAAGAAATTAACAAATTATTAGATTCTTTATATCGAGTAAATAATGGGGATAAAATTATTTCTTGGTTAGATATGCTAAAAACTTATAACAGTACTGATGGAAAGATTCCGGGACTGTTAAATAGTTCAAAAATACAGATTAATACAGCAAAAAAAGACGGTGTCTATAATTTAATTTTACTATGGATAAAAAAAAATATGGATAAGTTCGCCAATTACGATTTTACAGGCATTCCCAATAAGGATTTTTTGTTTTTAGATAAGCAGCCAAGAGCACCTAAACAGACAAAATTGAAAACAATTGAGGATATTGAAAAATGGTATAGCAATCCTGAAATACATCCTTTTAATGGGAATTATATGTATCCGAATAGCAATGAATATCAAAAAATATATCAAGAAGCTTATAAAATTTTGAAAAAAAACAAAATAAATATTGCCGATTTTCCAAATAAATTACCAAAGAATCATCTATTATTCGGCGATATGGATTTGCTTTATTATATGAATAATAGAGAAAAGATTAATGTTATCACAAAAATATATGAAAATAATAAAAGAGAGCTTCACGCAGGTGAGTTATTCGCTGAACATATCGCAATAATCAGCGACAAACCAACTATATTAGAACAAGAATTAGAATTGATAAAAAAGTGTTTCGAAGGAGATTATATGAAAAATGCTTTTGAGAAATATAATAAAATGTTAGCGAAATCTTTTTTTAATAAGAATTATGTCGGTGTTTTATCGTATCCAGATAGAATGCGTGATTTAGAAAAATCTTCTATGTATAATGATTTGGATAAAGAGACATACTGGTTTATACAATTATTGGAAAATAACAGATTAAATAACGGCGAGGTAATTATTGAATATTTGCAGAAAGAATATAGGTCTTCAATTAATAATTGGATGGAAGATGCCTTGAATATTTATAACAGTTATAAGAGAGTTTATAAAGATATAGATGATTGCTTTAATCCAGCGACAGGTATAATAGAAAACGTGGAAAATAAACAGTATCTGCCTATAAACGACCCGTTAGATGCTTATTTTGAAGAGTTTGAGAAGAAACTTGAAAAAATTAGGAATCCAAAATATTCTAAATTGATTGATTTAACAACTTTTAAACCAAAGGAAAACGCCTTCT
>Ga0102829_1000092_pt1 | contig 26626 bp, 43 predicted proteins | sample ColrivemetaGS575_FD_84510 | JGI IMG/M metagenome (GOLD analysis project Ga0102829, IMG submission 84510) | Estuarine microbial communities from the Columbia River estuary - Freshwater metaG S.575 | ecosystem: Environmental > Aquatic > Marine > Intertidal zone > Estuary | place: USA: Columbia... | reverse complement strand
GTACTTCCATGTACTGATTAGTGACCTCTACCAGATCTCCGTCTATCGTCTCAACTGTAACGAGAATTTCCTCATTGACAACGTCAGTGAGGATTTGTTCAGTCTCTATGTTAATGTATGTCTCAGCCATCACTTCTCCGCGCTAGGGAACCACTGTGTAAGTCCTGCTCACTGTGAGCGTACCGTTCATGGGTCTCTTGGTTTCAAGTGGGTTTCCACCAATCTCAATGAGTACATCGTATCCCAGTGAGAACACTGCGAGGGAAGATGTGTCAGACGGCCAGAACAACATTGAGAACCTACCTGCTGGACCATCCTCGATCACTATCCTTCCATTGACAGTTGATAGATTGATCAGGACGTCGCCTCCGTATTGCCCCTTACGTTTAAAGCTAGCATAAATATTCGAGGCAGTGATATCGATGGGGTCTTTTGAAGTTATGTTGCCGCTAGCATCTCTGACGATGTTCTCACTAACCGTGATGAAGATCCTATTAGCGGTGCTTTGAGCTATTGAGAAAGAATAATTCTCAGCGCATGTCATCGTCACCTCTCAAGGCTTAAACAAAAAAAAGACCCACCCAGTCTTCTGAGTGGGTCCGCATTGTTTAGTTTTAGTTTTGCTTACGGAGCTTCAACATCATCTGTGTTGTTGTTCACGAGAACAACGATGATATCTGTGGTCTTCGTCGCATCATCCACAATCGCCGAGATAGGCATGTCGTGAGTGATGTAGGAATCATCAGCAACGTTGGGTGTAGTTCCGTTGAACTTACACTTAGGCATGTAGTAGTAAGCCTGAGAGTAGACTCCGGTTGAGCCAATCAAGCTATCATCTGCTTCCGAGATGCATTTGATTTCCAGTGAGAAGTTCTCACCAGTGGTGAACTTCTTGTAGTGCTTACCATCATCGAATTCCAGCGAGAGGTTGGCTTCGACAGTTGTTCGCTGCTCGATTGCCTGCGCTCGATACCTAGAACCGAGGATGAACTTATCAGCATTGATGTTGTTGTTGACGGTGACGGAAGCGGACAGTGCCTCTTCCCAGTAACCATCCATGTAGATGCCGATTTCGAAGGAACTCAATGGAGAGTTGTTGCCTTCCTTTGGAGACGCTACCGAAGTAGATGTCCGAGAGTCAACGTTCTCATTCTTGACGTGGTGTCGCTGAATGGTGTTCTGAGCAGGAGTTGTTCCAATCGTCAAAGTGGAAGTTCCGTCAGCGTTGTCGACTTTGGCAGTGACCTCAATCATGGTTTCCTCACCAATGGTGATGAAGCCAGTAGCAGGGAACGAAGTTCCGTCTGTTACGTCAATCGTAAGGGCACCGGGAACCACGTCTGCAACTAGGCAGGCAATGGCGTGCTCTTGACGACCAATGTACGTGAAGGTTCCTGTGACAACTGCATTCGATTCGAAGTTCATCACCATCGTATTGGTCTTGCAACCAGTGTAGAGGAAGACAGCTGCGTCTCGGTCGACCTCGATGGTCAGTCCGACAGGAAGCGTTTTGCCTCGTTCGATGTGGTGAGTAATGACTTCACCATGAGTGGTGTCCCACTGATACACGAATGAGCCAATGTCGTTTTGCGGAGTCGCCGTCGGGAAGCCACCGCCTTCAAGTGCGAGGCACGGGAGGATGATAACTGTATCGTCAGCTGCTGGAGTTCCATTGGCAAGAGAGTCTGGGTGAATCCAGATCTTTGTTCCTGCGCCAGCTGCGAGAATCTCTGCCTCTGCGTAAACGTACTCGATTCGATCTGGACCGATAAGACATACGCCGCCAGTAGTATTAGCTGGAGGACTTACTGGACCACTAGGGCCGTACACTGGGGCGAGAGTAACGAGAGTCATCGCAAGTGGGAAAGAGTTCGTTGCGTCAGTGAGCGTAATTGAGTCAACATATGCTGCCTGTCGAAGATTCATCTCAGTGTAAGAGTGACCTGCACCAGTGTTGTCATCAAGTGCTAGTGCATCATTGACGTCTCGGTAAACGATTGCGAACTTGCCTGCTGCGTCGAACTGAGCCGATGCATCTTCTTCAAGGACAATGTAGTCTCGAAGAGGGATTGGAGCAGAAGCTGCTGCAACTACGACGGATGCTCGTGCCATCCGTGCTCGGACACCGCCGTCAACTTTAGGAACCTTGAGGTAGTCGCCAAGTGCATGGCGAATCTGCATACCGAATCCAGAGACGGACTGCTCAAAGGACATGTCGCCCTCTACGGAGAGAGTTCCTCGGATGAGCTGATGCACTCCACGATCGCTTCGGATCGCTTCGGACTGTAGGACGTTCTCCGTCGCCGCCAAGGTTTCACTCGTGAAGGCGATGAGATGAGTTGGAGAAACTGCCACACCGTAGCTGGTCTCTTCACCGATTGTAATTTGACCCCTTGAGCCTGATGCGGGGGAGGTTGAAATACCCATTGTTTGATCTCCAATTTATCTGTTTGCTTGCTTGCGTCTTGTTAATTTGCTGTACTTGATCTTGATTGCGAAACCCTGCATGAGTTTGAAGGATCCGCCTACATCAAATGGTTCAGGCTCGAAGTTAATCTCGAACAGTTCACCAGTATGATTCATTATGTCGTTTAGATTCATGTTCTCGTATAGTGCGTCTCGAACTACGTGACCCGCATACTTCACTAATTGCGCGTTCTCGTATTCGTCAGCCCCTGAGTGAATCATCATTGCCGTGCAATAGAAGTCTTCGCGTTTTGACAGCGACTTACTTCTGAGTCCACCCACTTCGTCAGAAGAGGTGGTCGAACCGTCACACCATATAAAGAAGGCTGGAACTCGGTTCACTGTGATGAGGCGAGGATTGACATTATGAAACTCGATGTGATCGAACCTCGAATATCTCTCGTCGCTGGAAAAGTATCTCTGGATTACATTGACCATGTTGATTTCTACATCAGCGTAGTCTCCCATGTCCGAGTACAGTCTGTGTTCACTTGGTGTTATCACGGCCATACTTAACCCTCGTGCTTCTTAATGATTTTAGCCCATTCTGGGAAGAGATCCTTCTCAAGTGCTAGCTTCATCAGCTTGGTTATCTTGTTATTCCAAGACGGATCGAATCGGAACATATCATTCGGGTTCTCGATGACCTTCGCCTTTGTAAGCAGCTTTAAGAACTGCTCGACATAGGATCCGGGACTACCACTTGATGGAAAGTTCTTTGTATTCACTCCGTAACTGCCATGCAAAAGTAAGTGGCTCAACTCTACCTTGAATGTCCCGCCATCTCTGAACCCACTTCTTACAGTGTTTCTGAAGTGGCCGCTGAGCAATGCTGGAGAAGTATACTTAACGGTCTTGCCGTAGTTAGTCTTCCTACTCTTCGTGCTGAGCTTTCTCTTGTTGTAGTCGTGCTTCTCACGTTCCTTTGAGGTGAATGTGTTTTCGTACTTGGTCTTGACTTCTGCATATCTTGCATCCCATGCCTGCATGTAGAGTTTCTGCATGTCCTTGGCATGTTTGGATGGAGGGTTCTTCTTGAACTTCTTCAGGGCTGGGTTCTTACCGCGAACACTCTTCCTGAAACTGTCGAGGGATACCTGATTTCCGTAGACTCTCTGAAAAGACTCGCCCAACTTCCTGTACAAGCTTTTACTGTACTTGGCTAGAATGGTCTTCTTATTTTTATCATTAAGTTCGTAGGAGATCTTTATCTTAGCTACAGTCATCTACTCTCCATCGGTGTAGACTTCGCCTTCGAAGACTGACTGCACCTCTGCGTCACGGGAAAGTTCTTCGGTGTCCCTGCTCATCTTAGACCAGCCGGGGCCGAGGTATCCGTTTCCGATCCTGTCAATGAATCTCGGATAGGAAAGAACCGAGGGGTTCGTTCGTGCCGTGAACTTGATGAACGAGTTCATTATCCTTTCAGCTCTCTTCTTCCACCCCGGTAGGAAAGACTCTTTAGAATCTCCTTCCCTGAGTACATCCACGTACATGTCCGAGTACAGGTAGTACGCAGCCAAGTAGGTCGTTGCAAGCTTTACTTGCGAAGGAGTTGTCACCGCCGTGTAGATGGTGTCCTGAGCTTCTGGAGTGTATTCCGCATAGTATTCTGAAAGCGACGAATCGATTTCAATCTCTGCGTCTCGGATGTATAAGCAAGCGTTGTCATCGGAGACATCGCAGTTTAGCTTTATTGTATTTGAATCGCCGAGTTCGATAGTGCCTGAAAAAGTTCCAGCGCCTATTGTAATGTTTCCATCGGGACTCGTGTAGTCTGTGTTCTTATCTCCAGTTCCGATTAGAACTTCTCGGTAGTCTGACTGGGCTTGATTGCCAACCAAGTACACGTTGAAGTTCGTATCGTCGGTGAACTCAAACCTGTAAGTCTGGGCACCTTGGAAAGAAGTTTGCACTGAGGATAAGGTTGTGTCAATCTGGATGTCCTTGTTGGGCTTCCTGTCTGAAGTGATAGCGACGATGCTGTCAATGGCGTCGACGCTGAACCTCACCTTCTTGTCGTTTGAAGAATTCATGACCCTTCGGAGGTCTTCCAAAGTTGTGTAGGTAGCAGCCACATGTTCTCCTATTGATTCCTAGCGAACTCCCATAAGAAGAACGTTAGAGCCATTGTGATAGCTCCAACAACTAGGCCGAACTCAGCTTCCTTGTAGAATGGACGCTCGTTCAGTGTCTTTAATTTTGAAATGTATTCGTAGTTGTATTCGAGTTCTTCTCGATACGCCTCTTGAATCTCTTCACCGAATGTCAGTCTATCTTCAAGGAGAGTCACCTTATCGAACAAGAGAGCGACCTCAGCCTTGGACGACTTTAGCTCTACTGAATCCTTCACGGACTTCTTGATCTCATCTTGAGTTGACAAGATGTAAACTTCGCCATCTATGACGACTATCTCTTTGTCGATCACTCCATCATTATTGAAGTACTCGAACGTCTCTGCCTGTGCGTAGCACGGTAAAGAAATCATCGCCACAATTATTAAGCTAGCTATGAATTTCTTTAAACAGATCCTTAAGCTCAACGATTGATGCCTTATCGATCTTGTCATTGTCAGACTCCCTCTTGGACTGCAGGTCTTGAATCTTCTTATCGATTACTTCGATCTCTGCTTGAGTCTTCTTACTCTTGACAGCCGTCTTAGAAATCTGTTCCTTGACTAGCTGAATACGCTTGTCGAACATCCATTCATTCAGCTGCTGCATTGCGTCATCATCGTCCTTGAAGACGATGTACACGATTATCACGGCGCACACAGCCAATGCTGCGTAGACGTACCATTTAATTTTGTTCCACATTACTTGAATACACTTGCAACCATTGCTACTATTGCGCTGATGACTGTGCTAATGGTGGCGGCTACCGCCATGAGAGCTGAGTAGTTCTTCTCCACCTTAGCCAGTCTTGGTTCCAACTGGGACTTCTCCATGTTAACGGAGTTCGCTTCCAGTACTGTCACTGCTTGTTTAATCTCTCTGACCTCTGCAGATTCTTTACTCTGCTGATTCAGGAGCGCGTCTAACTTATCATTCATTGACTGCAGCTGCAGCTCAAGGCTGACCTCAAGCCGAGTCAGCCGATCACTCGTCTCGATCTTACTCTGCTGGTCGGTCATCGTCTGGCTCCTCTACAACTTTTTCACCAGTCCACTTCTCGAACTTCTTGTAAAGAAAGCTCTTGAACGATGCGTACAGGGGCTTGCCAAAGTTGCGAACAACCGTACTCACCCCTGATAGCACTAGACTATTCCTTGCCGCTTCCTTCGCTTCTGTGAAGGGGATGGCAAACGTAGAGACGGCGACTGATACTGCGATAGTGTGACTGACCAGAATGAACTTGCCATACTTGCCTGCCCTGTCACGTATCTGAAACAGTTTTGCAATCAAAGTTACAAAGACTATCACCGAGAGCACGAGGACAGGTTCGATACCTATCAACTCCTGAATGATCTCGTTCCACTTGAGAAGTGGGTTGCCAATATTAGTCACCGTCTGTTGCATACTATTCCTTGGGAGTTCGCTCAGCCTCTACTTTGATGACAGGAGATTCTGAAGATTTCTCTACCCTCTCCTTCTTCACTGGCGCTTTAACTGCGGCTTTCTTTTTAGCCGGTGCTTTCTCGGCTGGGAGCTTTGCAGCTTCAGCTTCAGAGACTGCGAGCAGGTTAGGGGACTCTTCAAGAGAGTCTGAGACCTTTCCATTTTCCAGCAACAGGGTGAAGTTTTTGTCGTCTCGACCAATCTTGGTTCCTTGTCGATACTTCTTGCCTTTGCAGGTAAGCATCCCGACTTGGACCACCATGTATAGAACTTTATCTGAATCCATTTATCATCTCCAATGAAGAGCGGAGAGGCTTTCGCCCCTCCTATCTCTTACTTGATTGTTGCGGTCATCCATCCATCCTGATAATGGACTCGTGGCAACGCTCGGATGCCAAGGATTTGCTCGACGTGAGGAGGATCCCCGATATCGATGAAGTCGCGGAACTTGGTAAACATACCAGATTTCGGCTCCAGAGTTGAGAACCGACTGTAAGTCGATGCAACGTCAGCAAACTGATTGAGGTACTCGGAGCTGAGCGACTCTTGGTGGAGAGGATCCATTGGAGACATTGGCTTGCCGATGATTAGACACTTGTTGTCTGGGATGATCATCTTGTGATACCGAACTGGGTCTCCAGCAACGAACGGATTCGTGAGGTTGGCAGTAAGGGTCACTGCATTACCAGCTACCGAGAGAACTTCTCCCTGCTCAGACACTTCGGTCGACATGCTGCGCAACCAGACGATGTCTCCAGCTTCAAGCTCAGCAGCATCAGCGAGATTAACGACTGCCTGAGCAGCGGCTGCGTCAGCAGAACACTCCGTCAAGAAGTTGATTCGGTGACGGCTCTCCTCGACCATACCCACTCCCAAGAACTTGGTGAGAAGCGCATTGACTTCTGCAGGAGTTCCTTGGAATACTCCGAAGTTTGCCGTAGCAATCTCGCGGAATCGAGTATTGGATGTGAGAATGTTCATCGTTCCAGCTGGAACGATCACTCGCTCAATCTGGAAGCCCGTTGCAAGCTCATAGTCGTAGGCCCAAGTTTGCAGATCATCCAACGGATCAGCTGAGGCGTTGTCCCAAAGGACACCGGCTGTGACATCGAGGTAGCTTGGATGAGCATACGCGATAGTCTCGACGTAGTTCGTTCCAGCGACAGCGTAACTGACGGACTTGTCAAACAACACTTGTCGGCGCATCCACTCAAGTCGGTTAGCGAGACGAATCTCGATCTGTCGATACTTCTTCTGAAGTACCTGACGAGCACCCATGAGGTCTCCGAGAGTGCCAAGCTGTCGGAGGTCGATCAATTCCGACTCCATTACTTTGACTTTCTCACGGAACTCTGCTGGGGTCCACTCTTTCGAGCCTCGTCCTGCAGGAGCTTCGTAGATTGGAGACTCAGATCCTTGAGGGACAGACGGGGTCATTCCGCCGCCCTGAGCCTTATCAATGTCCATCTTCACTTTATCAGCGTCGACATTGACTAGGGGCATGAACTGTCCGAGAACTCCACCGGAGGCGACAGTATAGAAATAAGAGAGCACTCCATCAAGTGTCTCAGTTTGAAGCAACTCGTGCTTCGAAAAATCATCATAGAGTTGACTTGCCATTTTGGTATCTCCTTATTATTCAGGTCGTCGCAATCGTGGAACTGCGGTCCAGTCGAAGTTTCCAGAATCATCAACGATGAGTCCTGAAGTTTTGAAAGAACCTCGGAAATACGCCGTAGCTACTACGTCCTTCGTATTGTCACCCATGTCAACTCGGTCACGAAGAACTCGTGCATTGGCTTCGAGTTGAAGTCCGGTGACGTCAGTGCTATCATGGTTAGTGAATTTACCCACCGCTGCAGTACTCGTGTACTGTGTAAGAACGAGTCCTTTTCTCAAGATCGCAGTTCCTTCAGGATTGGTAGCGTCAAGCGTGCCAGCCTCGATAACGATTGGGTGAGTTTCCATCCCAGTCGTAGAAGCCAACAGGTTGTCGACAGTGTTAATCATGCCTGTTGCATTTTTTGGTCCCGGCATTGTGGTCTCCTATTACTGGGTTGACTGTGCGTCAAATTTTTCCATATCGATAGCACCAGTCTCGGTCAAGTAGTTCAAGTACTTGGCGTGAGGTGCCTTGCCTCGTCGGTCAGTGTACTTCTGTACACGTAGAGCGAGTTCATCGGCTTCGGCTGTTTCGGTTTCAGTCGGCTCAGGAGAAGCGTCATTGAATTCTTGAGCGGCTACTGGCTTCGTCTCGACAACATCGTCGTCGTTGTCAAGAGCGGCAGGTTGCTCAATCGCGGCACCGGCTGGCAGTGCGCTGAAGATTTTGCCAATAGCTCCAAAGACGTCGAGTGCTGGGGCTTCGGCAGTGGCAGACGAGAAGCTCATGTCTCGGTTGGAAGGCTCGACTCCTGAGAGCAACTCCTCGACAACCTTGACAACAGTCTCGCTGTGCCCGTTGGCTCGAAGGTCTGCACTGAATGCATTGACCTTCTCTTGATAACCAGCCTCTTTAGCCGACATCAAGTCTTGGCTGAGGCTGATTACTTTTTCGTTTGCTTGCTTAGCCTGCTTGTCAGCGAGGGTAGCTTTGTGAGTTGCTTCAGAAGCAATCTGAGAGAACTGCTTAGCCTCTCGTTGCGTTTCAAGAAGTGTCTCTGCGAGTGCTGAGTTGGTCTCGTCAAGCTCGGGAAGAACACCTTCCAAATACGTGACTTTCTCGGCTGGGGTACTGAATTGCTTCATCTGAGCAATTAGCTCTGAAAACTTCATTCTGCTTTCTCCGTTTGGTTCGGGTTCATCGATTGTTATATCTGGGACATCATCTTGCAATTCTACCGGGACTGGTTCGGCCACGCGCTTGGCGGGCTTGACCTGTACGGCATCGGAGAAGAAGAATGTTTCGTCGTCGTTTCGAGTGAGGGTGATGTCTCCATCGCCTGACTCTAGTGGTTTGCCATCTGTTGAGAAGGCAGTTCCAAGATTAGGAATAAATGGCCGGTTAGTGAATCCGCCGCCGACTAGGACTGGGCCGTGAGACACGATACCGGTCTCGCCTTCTGAGAGTTTCACAACTTCTCTTGTTGAGTAGTCTGGATTAATCTCCGAAGAGAAGTATCGAAACTCTTCGTCATCGATCTTCTGCTGTCCACTCGGGGTCAGCTTGATCATTGCAAAGAGGAATGGGCTAGTTACCGTTGCTCCAATGGAGTTCTTGTAAGTGACATCCTCGACGAACAATCCACCCTTGCCAGACTTCACCCATGCGAGCGCTCCCAAGTCTGGGTTGTGGCTCTGGTCGAAAGAGATGTCGGCTGGCATAGCTCTGTTCTCATGGTTCCTGACAATTGTATCGAGATACTCTCGGTCGAATTCCAGCTTGCCATACCACTGGTGCTCGAAGTTTCCCTCTCTGAAGATTGGTATGGGTTTGTACCCTCCTTCATCGGCTTCAAGCTCTGCAAATTTAAGCGAGCTGAAATCTTTGAAGAGAAGGACAGATCCTTTTCCTTTTTTCATAAGCCTTCCTAGTTGTTATCAGTCGCGCTCTTTTCTTTAGCGGGACGGTCTGGATCTCTTTCAGTAGGGTTCAGTCTGTGACCGTCCGTATCGTTGGAGTCCTCGTCTTGTTGATTACGTTTTTGTTCGTTCTCTGCTGGAGCTGATTGATCAGCGAGTGGATCTACTGAGAAGACTTCACTGAAGGACTGAGTTGACAACCCGAGTTCGTTCATCATCTTCTGAGCGTCCGGCCACTCGTTCATTTTGTACCCCGGCATCGTTGCGCCGATTCTCATCATGTTGACGAGAAGCTCTTTCAAGATCTTCCTTCTACCTAGACCGCTACGATCAATCGTGAAGGAGACTTGATTCTTAAACTCAGCGCCGAAGTTGTGCTCGACCAAGGGGTCTATCAGGTCCGACTGAATCGCGCTCTCGACTTGATCTACAAGATCTTCGACAATGACCATGAGAAGGTCTGTCTTCGCATCGGCTTCACTATCGGTTGAGGAGTCAAGGACTCCGTTGGGAATTCCAATAGCCTGAAGCTTCTTGCTGTCACTGTATGTTGAAAACGCTCTCCAAGAGTCGATACCTGTGTTACGAGCTTCTTTATACTCTACACTCCACATCAGCTCATTCGTGCTTTCATATCTTTCTGACGGCAGAAGAATAACTCCGGTCTGCGTCAAGTTCATTAAGATGCCCGCGAGCAACTCATCATTCTGAATCCGCTGGGTTCCAACTAGAGAGGCTCCGTTTGGATACCTCGCTTCAATGTGTGGAGCGCCAGTCTTCTGAAGAGAATTTAGCGCGTACTTGTAATTGATGTCGTCGTAGTACCAGTGCTGCTGGGCATTCTGAAATCGAGGACATCCAAAGACGTTCCCGAATTCTTTGTCTATTGCAAACCAGAACAGTTTGTCGCGCTTCACCTTTACATGAGTCGAAGACCTTGACTGCCACTGCTGAACGTAGGCGATATCTCCAGTCGTTCTACTCTTGAAGTATCTAAGCCTTGAACCATTCTTAGCGGGGTCAATCCAGTTGATGTAGCTAATACCAATCGCTGGGCCATCATAGATGACGCTCTCTTCTCCACTCGATGTAGCGGTGACTCTCACCGCCTGCCTCTTGTAGACCTTCTCTCCGAAGACGAAGCCTTCTCGAAGGGCGACCTTGACACAGTTACGAATGATATCGTTGTGATGTCGTCGGTACACATTGGAAATGACGCCCTCCATTACGGGGTCACTACTCTTCACAGTGTATCGAAGTCCTGAGACCATTCCTGTAATCAGGAACATCCCGAGGGCAATCGCAGGATCCTGAGCCATCTTTCTAGCAACGCTGAAAGTGATAGCTCCCTCTCTCCGCTCCTCGAAGGTCTCATTGATTTCACTTGGGTCATTTATCAGTGATGATTTCGACCTCGGATTTAAAGCTGGCTTCATACCCGGTCTGGAAATTTGACCACGTATATCACTGTATCCTTTGATTTTCAAATCAAGTGGCGAAATAAGTGAGAAATTATGTTCGACGGGCTGCTTACCGGGAACACTAGTTGGTGGTGCGTGGCTCACGTTCTCGCTGAAGTGCTGCTTTGCAAACCTGTCGAATTCCAAGACAGACTTGATATCAGGTTCTTTTTCAGCAATGGCTGAAAGGGTATCATTAAATCGGGTCATTGAATTCTCACTTGAATGGATTGTTGATTCCTTGAATCCCCAATCTCGTAAAGTTCTGAAGGACGGGTGGAGCAGACTTCTGTCCATACCCTACTAGTCCTAAGTCATTGAGCATCTGCTGAGCCTTTCCGTCTGTAAGTGAAGACGTAGAAAAAGCTGGCGCTTGTTCATTAGCGGGAGTGCCTAGTCTACTCGCTATAGAGATAGCCCATGCCGCGTCCGCGTGATGTCTTTTCTTTTCGTCGGCTTTGTAGCTGACTCCCTTAGCAGCTGTGACAATTCGCTTGATAGCGTAAAGGTCTTCAATTGTTCTCTTATCATTTGCTAGGGCAAGACCTCCAGACTTCATCCTTGCATGAAGGTTGGTCATCAGGTCTTCAGTCTTCTTTGAACTTCCCCCCATGTGGAAAGCCTTGAACTTGCCTTGGAACCTAGTGGTTAAAGCCTGCCCCATTTGATGACCGATTCCTGTTGAATCGATTCCGAGCTTCACTAGTAGTCCACTGTCCAAGATACTTGCGAAGTATCTTTCCTGATCTGGAAGCTCCCAGTTCTGTGCGCTCTTCCTGAATCGTTCTACTTGGAGGGTTTCTCCTCCTGCGAAAACAATTTCTTCAAGTATGGTGAAGTGGGTGGAGTGTCGACTGGTGCCAATATCTGCTCCGCCATAGAGATTAAAAGAAATGTCGCCATTTCCTGCGGCAAGCTCAATCTCTTGAATACTACTATAGATTTTAAACTTAACTGGTCTGCCATGAATATCCTCTCGTCCTTCGTACTTCTTTTCAATCGGAGGCGTCTTTACAGACAGCGCTTCCTCAATCGACATGTTGAAGTCGATATCTGTCGGATCGTATTCGTCTATCTCTGCAACGTCGAGTCCATACAGTACAGACCCAATCAAATCTTTGGAAAAGAATGAAGCCTGCTCGTCAACGAACCAGCCTTCGAATTCCTGCCTGAAGGTCTCAAGGTCTGAGTTCTTAAACTGGAGCTGCAGCCAATGGTTTCCAAAGGTGAAGACTCTTTCTTCTATGGTCATCCTTGGAGCGGCGACCATTGCTTTGACTAGGAACTCATCCGTAGGTATTTTGAGATACCTGCGGCAGTGCCACCACATGATTGGCATACGGTGAAATTCAGGATACCTTACAGTGTCTGCAAAGATATCGTAGAATGTCCCTGACATTCCGAACGGAGTGCTGATGATGTCTATGTTGCCACGGACCTGAGCCACAGCTGGGAGCGCCGACTTGTAAACCTCGTCAGCAATCTGAAAGAAAGCTAGCTCGTCGAGTCCAATGTCTCCATTGATTCCACGAATAGGTTTCTGAGCATGACTGATAATCTTGACGCGAGTTCTATTAGCGTTCTCGAATTCAATCAGGTGATGAGGATCTCGAATCAGCTTCTTCTGAAATTTCGGAGGAAGAGCTTCAAGATACATCCTGACGTAATCGATCTTATTGACCGCCTCTTCCTTCTTGTACGAAGTGAAGATAGCGTTGTAATTATTTGGTGACAGGATACCCTTTGCGAAATACTTCGCAGCCAGCATAGCGCTTCCGCCAGACTGACGACACTTGTTTGTGACGAACCAACTCGGAGACTTGAAGTACTCCTCTTGGAATAATTCCCATTCCCATTCTCCGTCCGTCGCTCTCTCGTCCAGCACTTCATAGTCTAGCGCGTACATGATGAAACCATGCTCGGTAGCTATGTCGTCGATGAGGTGAGACATGAGGTCTTCAATCTCTTCTGGTTCAGGATCTCTTGGGACTACGTTTGATGGGGCGGTTCCGTCATCTTTGTAAACTGAAGTCCGAAGACTTGAATCTTCTTCTTCCATGATTACTTCCTTAGTACTTGGTTCGACGCCCGAGGTATCGTTGGACACCAGCTGGCTTTTCTTTTGCATTGAGCATTGCCTTCACAGACGATTGCATAGGAACCCGCTTCTTTGCTGGAACTTCCTCCGCTTGAGCTTCCACTTCTGGAACTTCCTCCGCTAGAACTTCCTCCGCTAGAACTTCCTCCGCTACCTCCTCATCTGGAAAGAAAGCTAGTTCGTCAAGCCCAATGTCTCCTTCAAGTCCACGGATTGCATACGCCGGACTGATCTTGATTTCAGGAAGACCTTTATCTTCAACGAACTCTTCTAGCTCTTCAGCTTCGGGAAGAGACTGAAGATGCTTTGACCATTCTGGAAATTTATTATCTTCGTTACTCATCGTTATTTCTCCTAGTAGTGATCGAGATTTCCTCTTCAATCACTTCAGTTGTTTCGTATTCTTCTTCTGGTTCCTTTCGAGTCTGGGTGGCGGTGTAATCGATACCATTGCTCGTCACGAGATCCATGTAGTTGGTAGTTCCAAGTCCGGCTTCGGAAGCAATCTTCTGAAACCCCTGTCGCTGCCTTCGCATCTTGAGGTGTCTCTTTCTCACGAGGGTGACGAAGTCTGCATCCTGTCGACCAGCTACCTCTTCCTCGATCTGACTGATGTTGTTCACTTCCTTCAATGCCTTGACGATGCTGTCAAAGGAAGCGTTCTCCGCATACCTCATCGCTCGCATCTTTCTCATAGAGACTGGGATAGTCTCGTCAGTGATGTCCTTGTCTTTTTTAGGATCGTCAAACCTTGAGACGGTCTCGGCGAATAGAAGATCCTTGACATGCTTGTTCTGCATCCTCATCTGAGCTACGCCGTCCTCAGTGATTCTCTTTTTGATAGTCGTTGAGATCTCGACAACCGCTGGATCTTTATCCCAGCGAGTCAGCTTAGACTTCGTAACTCCCAAGTGCTTTGCAAGTGCTGCTCTGGAAAGATTCGTACTTACCTTGAGCATGATGTACTTCTGCTTCTTTGAAGACATGGACTCGAACAGGTCTTTATCGAACTCTAGCGCCTCAAGCTCTAATGGCTTGGATGGTTCATCTTCGCTCACGGTATCCTCCCGAGTCCTAGAATCTTATCGACTCGACTCAGGACGTACTGGTAAACTCTAACAGGAGCGGGGAACGCTCCGCGATTTCCTTCAATGACCCAGAGAACTCCGTCATGGTAGTCGTAGACTATTCCAACATGGCCTTGCCATGCCTTCGAGCCTCGCTTCCATACGATGACATCGCCGGTCTGTGGCTCGTCAGTTTCAAGGTCTACCTCAAGTCCCTTCCTTCGAAGTTGCTTCAGGATATTCTGTGCGCCACCCGTGTAGACGAATGGCATGTCTTCACCAAGCTCCAATGAAGCTTCGCTGAAACAGTAGGATGTAAATGCTGCACACCACGACCAAGATTTCTGAGCTGCTGCTCTCTCGGAGATTCTGTGATACTTGGCTACGAATGGTCCCTGATTGTTTCCACCGATCTCTTGAGCACCGGCATTCATTTCATCGATAGCTATCTGGAGGGCCGTCCTTGCCAGTTCACTTCCGTCACAATTGTCAGGCATCTCTGAGTAGGTGTCCGACACTGGTCTTTCAAAGAGTTGTGTTAGGTCGCGGTTCCTGATCGACCACTGTGTCAATCTGCCAGCTACTCCGTCAACCCCTAGTGGACTGCCCGTTGGATCTAGGTTAGTGCTTTGGAAAACTTTGACCGCTCTCCTTACTTCTGTCGTGTATTCATTGGAAGGGTCATCCAAGATATTCAACTCGACCAGCTTCTCGGTCAACTCAAGAACATCTGGGCCTGAATCTCCCTTACGCATGGTTCTCATAGTGCTTCTCCCTTATTGTTGGAGGTGGTATCTCATGTATTTGTTTGAAATGCAATTACAGTGGTGAAGTTTACGAGAAACTTGTTATGGATAGTCGTTTGGAATTTCCCAACAGTTACTTTAAGAAATACTCAACAGTAATGTAAAGGACCGACAAACTAACTATAAAGTTAGAACGGTTTAGACGGCGATTTTTCTCAAAACTAGGCAAATGAGTTCTGATCTGGGGTGTAATAGTGAAAATAGTTCTGATCTCAGCAGGAGGATCCTCTAATCCTTTGAAGATCTTCTTAAGCTAGCTGAAAAACTTTTGAACTTTGGGAAAAATCTACGTCGAAACCGTTATAGTCTATTGAAGGCAACAACGCTGAGTGTTTACAATGGAGTTCCGATGAGTTTAGATGTTTGTAATGATGATGTTCATGAGCTAATAGCTGACGAGCTACGCAATTTTAAGGAGGCTATCCTTAATCAGTTACATGATGATGAAGATGAAATGTGTTCGGAGCATGGTTCCGTCTTCCTAGACACGGAAGGTCTCCTCGAAGAGTTTGAATCTACTGAGGAGATTTACGCTGACAAGATTATCAAGGGTATCAATGATGTAATGATCGAGATGTCTTTAGAGGTGCAGAGGGTTTGATATGTTAGATGCGTTCGGCGTTCAAGTGCAACCGGGAACTTCTTTGAAGACCCTGAACAGTGGGCAGGGGTACTTTCAATCGGAGGGAATCAGCATAGTCAGGTACAACTTCACAACAGATTCGTGCAAGCAGCGTCGGGCAAAAACTCTCGCCCTCGGTGACCTCAAGAAGTGTACTATCTGTGAGCAGAATCTTTACGAAGCCTCTGCTGGTGAGGAAACAATCGTAAGGCAGAAGAAGATGCTTATCTTCTTAGATGCCAGTGGTAGAGAGTACAGTACGTGCTACAAGTTGAAGTCCTGCCTAACCAGAGTTGGATTCAAGTCTGGAAAGAACCACTACATTGAGTATAGACCTCCAACGTTCATGGAGTTCTTAGACGTGTCAGAAGAAGAACTTTCAACTAGCGCGAAAGATAGAGACCTCATGGAGTCCGCGACCGTATCGTATGAACGATACGTCGTTCCGTTCATATCCAAGTGGGTCAACCGAGCGCTCGATAAAAGCAACGTCCTAGAGTTCGTCGAGGACCACATGAAACTCTCCCCTCATTTTGTATACTATGAGGAGACTGAAGAGAAACAGGCAGCTCGCGCCAAAATTTTAACGATGATAGGAGTTACGACATGAATAACGAAGACGTGCAAAGTAAGCACGAGGTAGAAGATAGAGAGATTGGGGTCGTCGCATCAAGTGCTCGAATGGATGCGTCCGACGATAGTCGAGTCCTTGTAAGCCTTATGCTCGACGACATCGCGGTAGTGGCTCAGAGCAGTGGACTCATCGACGACTCCATGTCTGACGAATTCAAGATGTTCGCCAGTCTAAGTCTGTTCAAGAAGTTGTTCAAGGACCATTTTCATCCAGACCAACTCATCTCTTCCAATGATGGAGTCAAGGTATGGGTGATGCTCGAAGTCCCTCGTGGGTTCCTTAGAGACGAGGTCATTATGACGTGCGACGAGAAGGAAGGACTCTACTTCATTAGGTCGAAAGAAGAAGGAAGCCTTCTCTCTCAGTACATTCCCATTGTGAAAGACGAGGAAGGTAATGAAATTACAAGCTGAAGAGGAGCTGACTCAGGATCATATCGCACGGATGTTCGAGATCTTTACAGCGTACAAGATTCACAACTTGAAAGACATGCCGGACGGTATCCAGAAACTTGGGGCGTTCACAGTGAATGAGTCAAGGGTCTTTCTTCCTAAAGAGAAGATTCCTAATGAAGTCATCTTGCAGGGGCTTATCAAATGTGTGCGGTCTGGGTATCTTGAAATGCACTACTTGGTTGAGTGTCCACGATGCTCGACGCTGAATCAAATCAGCGAACCATCTATCGACCGCCCAAGTGCTCTATCAGATATAAAGAACGGAATCATTAAGTGCAGCTACTGTGACAACGCCGTCTCAAGTTCTGACAAGGTGAAGTCGATTGACATGGTGTTCACTATCGCCGAGCGGTATCAGACCGACATTTATAAAGCTAGCTTACTTAAAGCTCCAGATGAGCTGGACTGGAATGAGAGCTACCTGAGCAGGATCTTGAGATGGCTAAAACTAAAACGATAGGTGAGCTGCGGAAGCTAAAGAAGAAGTGGAAGAGAGGCATTAGGAAAGCAGTCACCGAGCGTCTCAAGAAAGGCAAGGTAGTTGCGCTATGTCCCAATGTTGAATTTGAGAATGGAGACATCTCTATTCTGGGCATTGACGTAGTCTCTAAGAGTTCCTTCAACCTGAATGAAAGAATGTTTCGAATGGATATATTTAACGAGCAGGCAAAATACCACGGGCTTGGAATGTCAGTGATTGAGTACTCTGTGGAAGAACTGCCAGTTCTTATCGAGTCTGCCTTCTCAACTCAGGTGAAGCGTCGAAGGAATCTAAACTTCGCGTCTCCTGCAGTTTTAGTTCTCGCGTGCATGATAGACCTTGGAAGGTATCCTAAAGGTGGCAAGTCCGTCAACCTTCTCGCCGCCGAGTTCAGCAGGATCTTTTACGAAGACTCTTCACACTACGGACGTAGAGCACCAGCTGCAACCTGCGCACTTATCAGAACAGGTCTTAGAGACCTTCTTAAATCTGGCATCGCTGTGAGAGGCATGTCAGGAGCTTATTTCTTCAAACCTGATCTTCGAGAAATCATGAATGATCAGGGTATCTCGTTCCTCCCACTATACCAAGGCAAGACAAATGTTTGAAATTCTCGGCCAACACTCCACAGATCACTCCACCAATGCGAAGCATTACAACATGGCGTCAATGCGATGTGTCGATGATGAAGGCAACCCGCTGTCTGACAAGTGTGGCCGCCCACTCTACAGACCAACTAATCTTCAGACATCTAACATTCTGAATCGGAAGGTCTACATCGTCGATGATGGAGACACTGTTCGACTGATTTCGTATCGCAACCTGAAGAGTCGCTTCGGTTTCCGTCAGGTGAAGAAAGCAATCAGGCGATGGCGCATTAAGGATACGCTCAATACTTACGGCGTGCGCCCGGAAGCCAGCTGAGCAATTGTCAGTCAATCTAAGGTGTATTGGAATAAAGCTGTTGAGTCGCGTGTTACATCATAGCAACGTGAATCAACACCAAGGAGTGTAAGATGAGTAAAGGAAGATCAAAGAAGAGCGAGTCAATCATTATCATTGATGAAGCTTGGGCGATCAAGCCTGATACGAACCAGTGGCAGCTATGCAGTAAGACTAGCCTCAACGGGAAGACAGTCTGGCAACCAAGGAAGTACGGAACTCTCAAGCACCTCATCGGTGTCTGTGTCGAGATGAAGATCAGGGGAAGTGCATTCACAGGTCTTGCTGAACTTGCTGAACGAATCCAAGAAGTAAAAGATGAAATGAACAAAGTCCTTAGCGACAATGGAATTGATGTATGAAAAAGCGATTCGTAATTGACACAAATGTTTTCCTGTATGACCCCGACTGCTTGTTCAGGATGGGCGAAGACAATGATATCCTTGTCCCGATTGGCGTGGTCGAGGAGTTAGACAAGTTCAAAAAGGAGAGGAACGAACTTGGATACGCCGCACGCAAGACTATCAATGCCTTCGACACGATTCTCTCAGAGAAGCGCGACTCTCATCCAGATTCAGAATTTGGAGTTCCAATTCGGACTGGCGGTAATTTTTTCGTAAGGCTTGGTTCTCAGAAAACCATGTTCTCAGATCACCTTGATGAAAATTACGTCGACAACAAGATTCTCCAGATCTGTCTGGAAGAGTTGGAAGATCTCCCCGACGACGTGGAGCTAGTTCTGGTCACGAAGGATACAGCTCTCAGGATCAAGGCTGAGACGTGCCGAGTGACCGCTCAGAACTATGAGAACTCACTCGTCGAGGACATCTCGATGTATGACGAGGTCAGGACTTGGATCCTTACTGAAGAGGACATGGCGGACTTGCACTCAGGTATCGACGTCGGTTCACTTGGATTTCAGACGAACGAGTACGGGGTTGTCAAATGCAATCCCGGCGATGAACCGACAGCTGTGCGCTGCCATGCTGATGGAAATCTTCGAGTCATCAGGCCGAAAGAATGTTATGGAGTCGGTCCTAAAAATCTTGAGCAGCAATTCCTGATCGATGCGCTCCTCGATCCTTCCATCCAGTGCGTGGCGGTGTCGGGTCGTGCAGGGACTGGCAAGACTCTCCTATCTCTTGCGGCAGGGCTTCAGGAGGTTGTACAGGGAGCTAAGGCTGGCCGGTACGATAGGCTCATCATTATGCGACCCACGATTTCTGTGGGGAAGGAACTTGGCTTTTTGCCGGGGACCGCTGAAGAGAAGCTGAAACCTTGGATGGCTCCTGTTCAAGACTGCCTTGAGTTCCTTCACAACAAGAAGGCAAGTGAGACAATGCTTGACGATCTCCAGCACCAAGGGTTCCTTGAGATTCAGGCAATCAGCTACATCCGTGGCCGGTCAATGCCAAACAAGTTCATCATCATTGATGAGGTTCAGAATCTGAGTCGTCTTGAGATCAAGACCATTGTGACGCGAGTAGGTGAGGGGACGAAGATTGTCCTCACTGGCGACCCGTACCAGATTGACAATCCATATATCGACCAACACTCAAACGGTCTCACTCACTTGATTGATTCGCTGACTGGAGAAGATCTCTTCGCACACGTCACGCTGATTCAAGGAGAGCGAAGCCCACTAGCAAAGCTTGCTGCGGAGAACCTGTGATCAACAACGAAAAGAGAGTCACGGTATACGTGGCGGGACCATACAGTTCAAACCCTGATGCATGTACTGCCAAGGCTCTCAAATGTGGCAACGAGCTACGCAACCTTGGAATGTATCCATTCGTTCCCCACTTGTTTCATTTCTGGGAACGGATGGTTGTCCGCAACTATGAAGACTGGTTCGACATGGATCTCCTATGGCTGTCCAAGTGTGACTGCTTAGTGCGAATCCCCGGCCCCAGTAGCGGGGCGGATCGAGAGGTAGCGTTTTGCGAAAAGAATGGTATCCCCGTATTTCACAGCGCGCAAGAGGCCGCCTCGGTCATGCTCCCTAAAGCAATGGGGAGGATCTTCTGTATCGTCGGGCCAAGCGGAGTTGGCAAGACTACCGTTCAGAATGAGTTGATGGCGTGCGGACACGTTGAAGACATTGCGATCTCAACGACTACTCGCGACATGAGAGAAGGGGAGAGGTTCGGAGTTGATTACAATTTCGTATCTGACCTTGATTTCATAGAGAGCAGCTTGAATGGAGAGTTCATTGAAGAAGTTCACTTCTACGACAACAAGTACGGTCTCAGACGAGATGAGTTCGTAACCGCTGTCGCTGGCGGTGACGTAGTCGTCGTAGTGAATGCCAGTGGGCTGAAAGATCTTACTGATGAGTTCGGGAAAGAGAACGTCTTCGGGATCCTTCTAGTCCCTCCATCCATTAGGGAGCTTAAGAAGCGAGTTAGCGCGCGCGGTGGAGATCAGGAATCAATTAACAATCGAGCTGAGCTAGCGATCGCCGAAACTCAGATAGCAGAGGTGTTCGACCTTGTTGTCGTGAATGACGATCTTGACACAGCAGTTGAAACAATTGGCAAGTTCATCCGTGGACGTGCCGTCAGAATCGAGGTGGAAGATGAGTGAAGAGTCAGAACAACAGGAAGAGTACCGAGCAAAGCTTCATGAGCTTCAATCAGCTGTGATTCAAAACATGATTGCGCTTCGTGGTCCAGAAGATGGTGAGTACCTTGCGCGAGTCATCCACGAAGAAGGATTCGAGGTAGACCCTCAATATCTGGCGCTCATTACTATGGCATACCTCACAGGAGTGACGAGTCTCCTATGTGAGAAAGACATCCAGCTCGTCGAGGCCGAGACGAACCTTACAGAGTGCTTGCTCATTGCTACAACCGCATGTCGAAGACTCGACGAGCTGCGGGACATCAAGGGGCAGATTCTACTTACGCAGCTCAGCGAGCTTCAAATATAGGAAGAGAGATGAATTGTAAAGTCAGCTTAATTATTCTTGCAATGTTTATGACCGGATGCGGTTGGTTCTCCCGTGGTGCAGATTACCCTGAAGGTGAACCCGAGATTACTCCGGTAGAGGTCATTGACGAGTCGACTCTAATCTACTACAGTCCTGACACGTTCGCCGAAGGCGTGCCGGTTAAAGGAACTGATGAGAAGAATTTCGGCAACCCTGAAGTCTGTGAGTACAATCTCGTTTCGTATGAGCTTGAACCGTACTCGATTGATGACGAGTTCATTGAGTTCGTGTACGACACACAGTCTGGCAATCGGACTTACAGTGTCGGAGTCAATCTTCTGGACACGGAACACATCTTCATGAAGGGAATGACGCTAACCGTCAACCGAGACAACTTTGACTTCCTCGTCTGGATCAAGGCTGACGTTCAGGGCAATGGTGAAGAGCCTGCACGAATTGCATGGGGCGGCCCGTTCGATGTTGGAGCCAAGACAATTGCTCTCGATGTGAAGGGAGCAACAGATCTTCGACCTTACATTTCATACGATAAGCGAGAGATGAGCTTTCGGTACACCTTCCGAGCCAAGTCTCCAGACAATCCAGTCAAGCTTGTGGCAGTACTGGAATACATGACACTAAGCAACTGCGAGCAGGTTGAGTGATGACGCTGAAAGAGAACTTGAAGATAATCAGGGATGCGGTTGGAGGGACTTACAATCTAGCAAAGGTATGCTGGAACGTTGGCACTCCAATCCTAAAAAGAAAATTGAGGGAAGCCTTTCAACAAAACTTGGACAAGACTGATGAAAGAAATACTTGAGTACTCGATAGTCCTCGTAACAATGGGCTTCTGCCTATACGGTGTAAGAGTTATCCAGATTTATTTACAAGAGCACAATCACAAGGAGCACTGATGACTAGGGAAGAATATGAAGACGAACTCAGTCGTAAAGGCTTCTCTGAAGAGGAGGCTCAAGAGATGATTGACACGATCTTCAGTTGGAAAAGAGAAGGGCCTTGGAGTGGCAGAACTCGGAACCAGTGTATAGAGTTTTTCATGTCTGAGGGCATCCCAGAGGATTTAGCTCACGAGTGGGCTAACAAGATGTATGGCAGTGCCGCCCAAGAGTATCGCATGATTCGGATGTTTTCAGCAAATCAGGAACTGGCTGCAGCCATTGAGGTTAACAATGACTAGGGAAGAATTTATTGAGTTCTGTATCGAGCGAGGCTCCACCGAAGGAGAAGCTGAGCTGATGGCAAAGGTGAACTACGACATGACTGAGCGCGAAGTCATTGACTGGGTGATGGGGCAACCGATTGAGGGATACTCCAAGGAGACTGATGGAGACTACATCACTCTCACGAAGACTGGAGATCAGTTCTCTGATGGACGAGTGAAGAAAGTAATGGGGAGCAGAAATGAAGTAGTTGAGCTGTACCCAAAGGAACCACCTGTCGCATTCTTCGGAGCTGATGATGTTGAGCTTGACTTAGCCTTGGACATGTTCGACGGCATGTTCGGACCGGAGCGCCGATCCATTAAGCAAAGACTCGTGGATCGATTCAAGTGGGCACCTCACAATATCATCGCTCATCCAGTGAGTGAGATTCTCTGGCAACTGGGTTTCATTAAAGCTGGCGACTGGGTGCATGATGTGACTGTCCCAAAACATGTTGAAGGAACGGGGAGAGGGTAATGCTTGACGATAGAGACAAGAAAGAATATGGGCCTACTGAACTTGTAGTTGAAGCGACCGCCGATCTGAACCAGTGCATCGAGGATGCGGAGGACTACCTAATCCTACACAGCTTCTTTGAGACTGAAGCCCTTGCCCACGAAGAAGCAATCAGGCAGTCGCTGGCAGACCTGAGAGAGTCTTGGATTGAGTCTTACAGGTTTTTGGGAGAGAACACGATGCCTCATGATAGAGTCATTGTTGCGACAGACTTGCAGACAACTCTGAGAACCTTGGTGGCACTCAACAAGCGAGAGAAAGATGAAGCAAATTCCTGAGCACTCCTTTGAAACAATCGTTCACGAGTTCGTGTTCAACTACCTGCGTGACAATCCTCGGACACTTGAGTCCAAGGCCGAGGCTGCAGCCATTGCATTCGGGTTCGTCTGCTACCCTGCTCGTATCAAGACCGAGGATGCATTCGACTACCTCACGTTTGAACAGCGGTGGGAGATTGTTGACAAGGAGTTTCACGGAACTCTATGGGATATGCTGGTTGCTGCGTGGGATCGCATTCTCAGAAAACAAGACGTGCCAAGAGATGCCGTCGAGGACTACCACCAGTGTATGAAGATGACTGAGGAGTTCCTCAATGGAGTTGGGCGGTAAGTGGAATACATCATTTACGATAATGCTGGTGAAGACTTCGTCTGCCACATCCTTGCACACAATGCTTTCGACGCTGCCCTCCAGTACTGCGACCATTACGTCTTCCTCGATGACGGCACTCATGAGTTCGAAGTTTGGAGAGATGGGAACCAATGGCTCGTCACTGTGAAGATTTCTCTCAATCATGGAATAAATGACGGGCTTGACTCTGTTACCCTGATAGAGAGCTACAGCATTGACCTGAAGTTCGTAGATGACAACCACTCCGAGGAGTAATGATGGAACATGAACTCAACGACAAAGAGGAGACGCTAAGAAACTACATGCGGATCGCTAAGTTCTGGATAGGGCAGGCCGACACTGGTCAACTAATCAATCCGAGCTTGAGACACATTCATGAGTTCGTCGCTGACTTCACAGACTTTTTGTACAATGACTGTAGCCTTGAGGTTCCTCAGAACTCAGCTCTCTTCTGTGAGTGTGAAGAGTTGTTCCTCAAGATTAACGAGATCACGAACAGGCTCCAACTTGAACTCGGTGTCGACAGCCAGCAACAGCCTCATTCAAAGGATTGTGTAATGTACGCCAGACAGTTCGACCAAATCGTAGACCAGAAGATGAAGGAGCTGCGAGAGAGCCTGAAGGACGCTCTCAAGAATGGACTTACTGATATCCAACCAGCTCCGAGAAATCTCGTTGACGAGTTCAGCGGCAAGAGTGTTTCAGAGATGAAGGGATTGATGGAACTTCACGAGAGTCGTGGACACGGACCTGAAGCAAGCATCTGCGGCATTGTAAGAACATTCTTGCGCAGAATCTCTCAGCTAGAGGCTCAGTGTAAGATCGCTACCACTTCCGCTATGTGCGCCAACTGCAACATGGAGTTCCACGACGGAGTCCATCACACCTGTCCAAGCTGCGGATACTCACACTTCACCCTTCCTGAGTCAATTCGGAAAGGGGCTATCACATGAAGACTAAGCAAACGACATTTGGAGAGGTCGAGCAAGGAGTCGAGTACTTTTACAGAGAACCAAGGGCTTCCAAGTTCGACGAAGGTGTGTGGCAAATCATTGGGCATAGGTACATTAAGACTCATGTCCCATCGACGGGTAGAGACTACGAACACCGAGTTGGGCATACAGCCTTACGACTTCGTGGCAAGAACACAGTAGTCTGGACTTGGGATTTTGAAGATGGAGAAGATGGATGAAGACATGCAATGCAATGTTCCAAACTGAGATAGAAGCAGCTGAGAAGGAACTCGTCCGAGCTATCAAGGCAAGTGAGGCCGAACTGTCAGTAGGGTTCGAGTTCACCTTCATTGATGTAGAAACCTTGGAGATGCTTCGCAAAGAGATTATCGAGGCAAGGGGTAATTACGAAGACCTCATATTCGCTCACTGCTACAACATTGATGCAGAGAGCTTGGCGCTTGGCGGAAGAGCAGGCAACCTTTGTTGCACGATGAAAGTAATGATTGAACTTGGGACGGAGGATAGCTGATGAAACTTCAAAAGATGGTGGCTGGTGCGTTGAGTCACAATGCAGAGTTCTCCCTAAGCTCGGATGGCTGGGACAAGGCCATTTGTAAAGTGGTCGACGGGAAGAGATACTTCCTGAGTGGAAAAATGTCTCTTGGACATCTCTATCCCATTGATGACAAGCGAACTGTCTGGGTTGACGCATTCCATCCAGACGTGGTGAAAGAGAATCTCATCGAAGCTCTCAAGGCTTACCACAAAATCAATTGGACTGAGGAAGTATCTCAGCTGCTCGACTACTTGGAGTACTAATGCATCTTTCAGAACAACTACCATGCCGGAAGAAGATTGGAGATATCGAGGGAGGTGTCTTCATTCGCGAGCCAAATCTGTTTCCTTGGATTGTATCATGGGAGACTAAAAAAAGTTCTCAACCTATGTTCAATTCAAGCGGAGATGTAGTCACAGACGAGCATGGAGCAGTAGTGGTACATGATGTCACCGAGAGCCTCTGTGTGTGTCTTGGCTCAGGCATGTTCACTTGGATTGACCGAGAAGAACTTGTCATTCACCTTCCCAACGCAACTCTCACCACAGGATAGCAAATGAAAATCAATAAGCCTTCTGAAGAACGAACATCTGCTTGTGATATCAATTCCGGCGAATGCTTCATGGATCTGACAGGCGGACAATACAATGTCTACATCATGACCAACATTTCCAGAGACGGGCGACCTCTCAGCGAGCGAACAGGCATCTGTCTGACCACGGGTGTCCCAGTTCGATTCAAAGAACATGCGGAAGTCATTCCACTTCCCAACGCTGAGATAGTCATATGAGTCACCCTCAGAAATCTAAGTTCGAGATTGGTGACTCTGTAAGAACCATTCACCTCATTGACAATCGCAAGCTAGTCATCTACGACAAGACCTACGATTCGAAAAGAAAGATATGGCACTACTATTGTAAATGCGCTGACCCCCAAGGCAGTGGTCGATACCACCAAGATGTCTTGAGGAAGGGCCACCGCTGATACACCCCCGCCTCACCTAATCCTTCAAAAGATACCTAGCACATTCCGACTTCTAAAATCGGGCGGCGCATTTTTCTCAAAGGTGATAAGCCCATTAGATGCTATGCTCTGCGACTACTTTGTGCATTCCTGAGAGAGCATGGGAAAGAACTGGGAAAAGGGACAGCTGGGAAGGGATGGTGAAGCTAGCTTACAATTTAATCGGACACTGGACTTGGGCATAAACCTGAGTCCTTTTTTTTGTTCAGTTTTTTCTGGAGTTTGGGATCTTTTTTTTAAGTCGCTCTTTCAGTAGGTGCAACGAGGGTCTGATTTGGACGAAAAAAGGCCCCATCACAGCGATCTGCAATGGGGCTAGGAATGCGTCAGATAGACGCTAACGCGTTAGTAGTCACCCCCGGCGTCTAGGTCGGCTTTAAGACTAGCAACGCTTGTGGCGAGCGTTGACACGGTTTGAGCCATGTTTAGCACCATGGCAGTGAGATCGTTTGTCGCTTTGTTGTTGGTAGCGATGTCGGCTGTGTTGTCTACCGCTTCAACCGTGGGGGCCGAAGTCTTGAGAATGCCTTTTCCGATCTTGGACAATGCCTTGATCATTCGTGGTTTTTGGGCAGCGTTAAAAGGTCCGTCAACACCGTGACGTTTTGACGCCGCGATCAATGAGTTGGTATTAGGTTGTCCTGACTTGTCGAACGCTACCCCACAAGATGAAAGCCGTT
>Ga0102829_1000082_pt1 | contig 28400 bp, 22 predicted proteins | sample ColrivemetaGS575_FD_84510 | JGI IMG/M metagenome (GOLD analysis project Ga0102829, IMG submission 84510) | Estuarine microbial communities from the Columbia River estuary - Freshwater metaG S.575 | ecosystem: Environmental > Aquatic > Marine > Intertidal zone > Estuary | place: USA: Columbia... | reverse complement strand
TGAGTCTCACTATCGTAACCAATCTTAGTACCTTTTAAATCTATATCAGTTTTTAAAATTGTTGAGGTTTGGTCTAACTCATTGACATCTTCTATAATGTCTAACAAGTCTTCAAGAAAATTAACATCCAAGTAATTTATATCAAGCTCTGTAAATTCTAATTCATCTTCTGCTAAGTAATCTATTTCTAAATCATCAAACTCAAGGTAGTCAACATCAAGAAGATTAGTGTTGCTCCCTCCATCTTGTCCTTCATTCTCTTTTATTTCCTGTGGTGTATTTACAATTAACATGTTATCAATTAACTCAAGAGTCAAGTCAAGGATAACGGGATTAGTGGGTTTAGTTTCAAACATAGAAACTGTAGTAGCTTGATAAGGCTTGTTAAGAACCACCTGTCCCATTGCTGTACTAACGAGTATCTCCCCACTTGGAAGACCATCGTCATCAGGTAATAAAATAATTAGACTTCTACCTAACTCATCAACAGTCACGGTAAAGTCTGTACCACGTATACCTATCGTGGCACTTGGAGTTTGTATAGATATGTTTTCTTTATCTATAGATGCTAACTTACCAGTGATAAACCTTGCAGTACCACTGGCAAATTGTAAAGCCATCTTAGACTTAGACGGGTCAGGGTCATAGATAAATTCGTCTATGATTAATTCAGAATGCTCTGTCAATCTAACTTGACTGTCATCTAAAAAAGTAATGCCCAATCTCCCGTTAGAAGTTTGGACATTATCGTAGCTGTTTATGTCTAATGCTAGAGAAGCTTGGAAGGTTTCATCTCTTACGACTCTACCTGTTCCGTTCAGTTCAGTTATGTTGCCTATATTAGCAACCGACTGCTGTTCCCCCATCGTTCTGAATGACACAGATAGTACCACTAGAACCAGTAGAATTAATTTGTAACCAGTCATTGTCTAAAGTACTCAATTGTTGTATGTTAAATGTTCTAGAGTTACCTGTTTGATTTAATTTAAAGTAACCACCTGCATAGCCTTGACCAGTAAAGTTGATAGTATTATCGTTACCATCTACATTTACGTCATTGGTAGCATCAGTGTAGTTAATATTAAAATCAAGTGTGTTACCATCTCCATTGATAACCCAATCAACATCTGCATTACTTGCAAGAGCTGTAGTTGCTAAGTCTAGTGTAAAGGTATTTGTACCACCTGTTACATCTACATTAACATCAGAACCATCAGCACCATAAGTATTAGTAGGGTCTATCTGTACGTTGAACACGTTAGTAGAACCATCAAACTCCCAAAAACCTATGAAATTATCAGCAGTAATATCTCCTAAGAACTTATTGTTTGACCCTATTTGATTTATGTCTATGGTCTGTGTAGCACCATCTAAATCTAATGCAGTCATAGTACCAGCAATTGCATCTGCTCCACCTATAATGTTACCTGAACCTAACTGTTCAGCATCTAAGTTAAACGTAGCACCTGATTGGTCTATGTATATTTCGTTGTCAGCCCCGTATAGCACTGATACATTCATCAGTACAATCAGGCTTAATAATTTTAGTTTGTTCATATTTCCAATAGCCTCTCTCTATTCCTATGTTTATAATATTCAACACCCCAGTCTCTACAGCTTTTTGTAATGCTATAGAAACACTTTCGTTCTCTGATATACCACCTTCTATTTCTACTAGCTCTGTGCCAGTCTCAATAAAACGAAACACATCTTGAGAAACACTTGTAGATAAAATGCTTTTGGATACTAATGTTTCCATAAGAACTTCACCAGTAGATACAGATACTAACCTTAAAGATATAGTAACTGTGTCTTCTCTAAACTGTTTACTTGTCCCAATGCCTAAGTACCTTGCACCAGAACCTCCAGATTTTAGATTAGCTTCGTAACTAATCACACCACCTTGGACTAACAACCCTGCAAATAACAGTGGTTGCATCTTATTATCTTCTTTAAAATCTTTACGTGTACTACGTATGAGTTGTCTTTCTTTTGTTAGGTCATCTAAACCTACACGTTCTACAACTCTAAAAAACTCTCCACCTGCTGTATGCTTAAAAGCTCTAATAAGAAAAGCTTCAGGTGCTTGTGTTACTGCTGTACTAAACAAAGCAAAAGTACTGTTACTTCTACGCTGTCCTGTTAAGTCCCTAAAACTATTAGGGTATATTGCTATCGTTGGTTTTACTTTAGCTGGTGGTAAATTTCTTAACTCTTCTGATTGTAAATCTAATGTAGAACTTGACTGGATTCTTTTAGTTAAAACTAAGTCTCCACTCTCCTGTACTACTGCACAACTAGAAAGTAAAGTTACCAACAGGCAAAGATATAGTCGTTGAATTGCCATCACTGTCCGTTATAGTTAAAGTTATTATTCCGTCTTCTACCTTATAGACTATTGTATTGCCTTCTAAAGTTAGTGTGCCAAAGTCAGAAGGAGTCTCACCAAACAAGTTCTCTACTAACTGTCTTGACAACTGTGAGTATATACGTGATTCCAAGTTCCTTATGAACCTTGCAAGTGTTGTATTCTCTTTGTCTCTTTCTATTTGGTCTTGTAAAGCTTTTATCTCTGCTTTGAGAGCTGCCTTACGATTGAACTCTTGGTTCTGAATTGTAAGATAATGTGAGCTAGTGTTGATACCACTAAAGCTAGGACTCTTAAACTTATGTACCATTTCGTCTGCAATGCTTCCTACAGACCAAAACATAATAAGTATAGTCCAAAAAAACATACAGAACTTACAGTTCCTTATAGTTTTATTGCTTTTAAATGTTGGTTTTAGTTTCATAATCTTTAAAATATTTGTGAGTTTATCCAAAAAGCACCTAGCATAAAGCCAAACACTACTACTTGTACAATAGAGGCTATAGTAATCTGTCTCATAGGGTGTACATCTACAATCTTTTCTATCCAAGACTCACTTGGAGAAAGATTAACTATCTGTAGTATCTTTTTATTAGTCTTTTCTTTGGTCTTTTTTTCCATCTGCTCTTGCTATCCTATCTATATCGGGTTTTAAACCCATTGCTGCCCGACACATGGCATCTATTCTAATCATGTCGTTATCCATCTGTCTTATTCTATCTATTAATGCAACTATCATACCATGTTGCGTATCTAACTTCTTATGTATGTCTGCTATCAAAGATTTAAAAAGTACCCATACAAGATATCCTAACCCTGCTGCACCTGCTGCCGGAATACCTATAGTTTCTATTGCTTGTATCCAATCGTTCATATTACTTCTTAACTAAACTACCACCAAAGTACATACCTATAATAGCTGATACTAAGTTGGTGTCTAATTGTGTAATTACAAGACCTTGAAATGTAATCCATTCAAAAACATCTCTACCTTCTTTAAAAAACCAAAATCCCGGTTGAAAGTTTGTATATCCTACAGTAACATCTACAGCAGGATAATAAACAGCAACAAGTTTAGGTAAAACAACAATAGCAAACACTGATGTTAATGCTATAATTCTTCTTGTCCACTGGAATCCTTTATCTTTAACATCTCTTGCAGCTTTACGAGCTTTCATTTCAAACTCACCACGTGTTATAAGAAGTTTTTGTTGGTCTTGTTTAGCCTTACGACTCTCTGCCCAAACACTCATAACTCCACCGAGTACAGTAGAGCCTAACATAGTTATTATCTCAAACGGAAAACCCATTAATCAAAAGTACCACTTTCTATGTTACGTTTATAAACAGAACCAACTGTGGTTACGTAGTCTTGGTCAGTAGCATATCCAGCATTTTTAAGTTCTTGTAAATACTCCATGTCTGACTCAGCGTTTAAAGCTTTATCATAATTTCCTGTGTTTAAAAAGTTTATATAACCTTTTATATTAGCATCAACAGTATCATATGTTCTAAAATTAGCTACTTCGTCTACTTGTCCTTGACCATAGTCTTCTTTAGTGGGCATCATTACGCCTTCAAACTTTTCACCTTTTCTTACTTTAACTCCAAAAGTATTGTTAGCTTTTCGTGACAACGCACTCATTCCATATTCGCTTTCTGCTCCTGCTTGTGCTGCTGCCATCTTTGGGAAAGGATGACCACTTTCTTTTAACTTTAAATACATATCTTTTACAAACTTATCAGGCTCTTTATTTACTTCTTTATTATGAGTATGTTCTCCTGTTTCTTCATCGTATTGTTTTTCATTTTGAGTTCTATACTTTGTTAAATAAGAATTTATAGTATCAGTCATACCACCATCTTTAAACCCTAGTCTTTCCATTTGTTCTTTAGGCTTTAAAACTTCATTAGCTACGCCTATAATTTTTTGTAAGTCAGTTAAACCTTTTGAAGTTTCTTTATAACTTTCTTGAAGAATAGGATTTTTTCTATCTTTAGGGTCTTCTTGAACATTTGGAACTATTCCTCCTGTTTTATAGTTTTCTCTTAAGTCTTCAAAAACTTCAGTTCCTGTTTGTTTATAATTATCAGAGTCAAATATAATAGGTATATTACTTAAAGACAAGTCAATAACATTAAGGTCTTGTTTTAATTCTTTGTATTGTTTTAGACTAGAAGAGTTTTCCATTAACATTCTATCCATGTCTTTTGTTATTCCAAGAGGTTTAAAACTGTCTCCTAATGTTAAATATATTCTATCTGATTCATTAAAACCTGAATCTTGTAATAAAGCATTAACATCTAAATTAAAAGTATTTCCAGACTTTATTAGTTTATGCGTTTTAGCATATGATTTAGCATACTGTTGATTTTCTTTTAAATAATTATTAATAAATTTAGTGTTGTCTAAATCTTTATCAATAGCGTTATATACTCTTCTTCTTCTGAATCCTTTTTCTTTACTAAGTTTACTAGCTTTAAAAGAAAAAACATTTTCTACATATTCTTTATTTAAAGGTTGAGTTCCCCATCCTGTTAAAAACTTCATAGCTTGGTCAACAGGATAAATATCTTGGTCAAATTCTGTTTGTTCTTTACCTAATGTTTTAGCCCAGTCTATTCCTCTATCTATACTTCCCGGTAAAACAGTTTGAAATATATTAGCCATTAAAATATTAAGATTATCTTTATTTAAAGCATTTTCAATTTGAGTTCCGGAGTTATCATACTGTTCACTTTTATTAAAAGGATTTCTCATTAATCTTTTATCGTTAGTTATACCGTCTGAAAAAATATAATTACTTAATTGTTCTTGTATTAAAGATTCACCTATAAAAGGAGCAACCATTTCACTAGTTAAAGTTGTAAACATATCTTTGTAAAGCTCTTCATCATTTACATTATTAGAATTTAAAATTCTACGAGAAAGAACCTGTAGTGGTTTTTTAGGAAAATCATAAGCATCCCATGTACTAATATTTGCTACAGTAGGTGTTCCGTCTTCTTTAACTGTAACAAATAAATTAGCATTTTGCATATAATCAGGTAACATGTCTCTTGCTGCGTCTACAACATCTGTAGTTACACCATACACTGCTTTGCTTCCTTCTTCAACTGCTTTAGCTCCTACTCCTCCCATTACGGTAAAAGCAGCTAAACGATTAGTTCCTCTTTTTAAAATTATATCACCAGCTTCAGTTGCTCCTTCAGCTTTTAAAGCTTTTCCTGTTGTAATTTCTTTATGAGCCCTTCGTAGTGTTCCTTGAGAAATCCTAATTGACTCAGACATAAAAGAAAAGAATTTACCTACAAAAGGAACTCTTCTTAAATCTTTTAAAATTTCAGGAACTAAATCATAGTTAGGTAAAGTATCTCTAGTCATAGTAGCTGCTTCATCTTTAATAGCTTCTAGATTTTTAAAACGATAAGTATCAAATTTTACATCGTTAGGAAGTGCTTTATTAAAATCATTTAACCAAACTTGTTCTGACTCATACATATTAACTTTATAAAAATCATCTGTTCCTATGTAAAAATTCTGAGCTTTTTTAGCTACGTATTTTAAACCTAATTTACCAAAAGCCCAATCAACTTTACCTACTAAAAATCCTTTCTTAACTTTACTAATATCTTTAGCTAACCCTTCTATATCACGAGCTACTACTCCTTTACTTAAAAGACCTCTTCCTGAAAGTTCTTCATGATAAGCCTGTGCATCTTTATCTCTTCTAGTTTTAGCTCTTAAAGTTTTTACAATTCTTAAACTTTTAGCAGGGTTTAAAGTATTAACTCCATTAGCTAGTGACATATGATTACCACCAATAAAGTTTTTAAAATGTGTAGCGTGTGAGTATACAGTTTTAGCAGCTTGTGATAATCCTTTTAGTAGTAATGTGTTTCTATATGCCCAGCCAACACCTCCTCTAATACTAAGCTCGTTTGTTTCTAAAGTTTGTTGTCCAAACTTTTGATAACTAGAAAAATATTCTTTCATTTCAGGAGTAGTAAATGTTTTACTAAGTTTACCGTATCCTTCTCCTATTTCTTCTGTAAAAACTCCTGATGGCTTAGACTTAAAGTAAATTTCAGAGCCTTCTTCAAAAGCATCATTATAAAATTTTATATCTTCTACATATTTAGAAAGTTTAGTTGTTGAATAAATTAATGCTTGTATAGGGTCTTCTATTTCTCCTAAGAAATTTTTAATTGGTGGGGGAATATCTTTACGTCCATTTAATATTTCTTTTCTAACTCTGTCAAACTTATCTAAATTTTGAGTAAAAGAACTTCCTGCTTTAGCACCTTTACCTTCTATTATTTTCATCTTAGCAATTACTTCTAATCTTAAATCTTCAGGAGCAATGTTAGGATTTTCTTTTAATATTTCTTCTTCTAAAAATTTACGAGCTTCTTTAAGTGAATCTTTACTAGGAACATAATTAGAATCTTCATAAAGTTTAAAAGACCTCCTAACATAAAAACCTAAACTATCTGTATATATTTTCTTTTGTGCATTAGTTAATGTATTGCTTTCTAACATTAACTTACTAAGGTTATCTTGTAAATTCCTTGCCTGTCTAATGTCATCCCACATTTCTTCTGGAAAATTACTTTGTAATTCTTTTTCAAAAGTAGGTTTTTGTCTTTTACCTAGTTTTATTCCACTTTTACCTGTTACTATAGTAGGACTTCTAAAGTCAGTATATAAAACATCACTAAGTTTTTTTAAAAACTTTTCTTTATTTTCTAATCTATTGTTACTAAAAAAATTACCATCACTTACTTTTAGAACTAAATCGTCTAAAGATTTTTCTAAGTTATAAGCAGTATTATTAATATTATCAGACCATTTTTCTTTAATGTTTTCTGTTTTTAAAAACTTTTCATTTAAAGCCCTAGTTCTTCCTCCTCTTGTAGTAACTAATTTACTTCTAAGATTATCTAGTTTTCTTAATATAGGACTATCACTAAACTGTAGATTAACATCTGATAACCATTTAGTATACTTACTAGGTTTCATAGCATCTATGTCTCCCATATCTACTACTTTACCATCTATAACGTCTTGATTTCTATGGGCTAGTGTAGCTTTTCTTTGAGCTGTATCAGACTTAGTATAATCTAAATCTAATTTTTTTACAAAAGATTCTAATCTATCACTAGTTCCTTGTCCTATTCTGTTTATACTATTTTTAAATCCAACTACAAATTTATCTTTTAATTCTGCCTCTGATAAATATTTACCACCTTTAAACATACCACCTACAGCAGCAACTCCTAAACCAAGAAAAGCTCCTTCAGCTAGTAAGTCTATTCTATTTTCTAGTTGAGTTTTAGTTTGTCTATCTGCTGTTAAATAGTCTTTTAAGTCTCCTTTCCAACCTGTGTCTTCAGGCATAAACTCGCCAAGCCATTCTGCCATTTGTTCATCATAAGGATTAAAACCAATTTGAGATGCTATAGCTCCTGAAGAGGCTTGTCTACCTGTGTAGGCTGCTGCTGCTCCTAGTTTTGTTGAAGGAACAACTTTTGGTATTTTTTTCTTAAATGCTTTTTTACCTAAAAACTCTGCACCTGTCTTAAGTTTACCTGCTCCTAGCATACCTGTTACAAAACCTCCAGCCATTGATACTACTTGAGCTAATTCGTTTTCAGGGTCTTTAATAGAGGCTACACTATATCCTCCAGCTTCTTCTTCGCCACGTTGGTCCATTTCAACATTTTCAGAACCTACCATATAACCAAGATAATCTTCTAAAAATTCTTCTTGTTTGTCTATGGTTGTTTTATCAGGAGTAACAATCATTCTACTAAGTTCTAGTGCTTCTCTAGGAACAGTGAAACCTATTTGAGCAGCAGTACGTTTTACAGTTTCTTGTTGTCCCTCATTTAATAATCTATAAACATTACCTAAAGGACCTACATTTAAAGCAGCGTCTAATATTCCTTTTTCTTTTGGTTTAGGAGGTAAAGCCACTATTATTCATTTTCCGATTTTAATATAGCATCTGAAAAATCTAAGATACCTTCATACACACTTGCCATATGGTCAGACTTTAGTTCTTCAGAAGTTTTACCAGAGTCTTTACCAGCTAGTTCTAAAACAGCCACTACATTAGGGTCTGTTACACTAGACATGGCTGTATTTAAAGCCATTATTTGTATTTTACCCAATCCTTGTTCTTTAATTTTAGTTTCTAAAAAAGTAATTGCTTTAGCATTTTTTACAGGATTGACTTGTAAATCTTTTAACATAAACATATTACTTCTAAGTTCATTAAGCTCTTTATCTCCTTGTTTAGTTTCAATGTCTATAAAATTAGTTTTTCTTAATACATACTCTTGATACTCAGGTGTTTTTTGTTCCGGTATTTCTTTACCTGAATCTTTATATCGTTTTTCAAAAGTATTACCTGCTACATTTCGTGCATTTATATAAGGGTCAAAGTCTGCAGATAAAACAACTATCTTAGCTTGTAGTGCATTTGAAGTGTAATTTCCTTCTCCTATGTTTCTAATTAAATAATTTTTTTGTTCTTGAGATATGCCTTGTAGTTTTAAAATATTAAATTTAGCATCGTCATTGTCCATTTCAAAGGCAGTAGTATCAAAACCTTTTTTATTTTTTCTATATATTTCAATAGCTGCTTTACCTTGTATTTCATCAGGCTCTACTAAATATCCAAAAGTATTTCTATTAGCTTGTTCAAGTGTAAGTTGTTCTGATTTGCTTTCTAGTTTATCTTTGTTTTTAAAGTTACTTGTTACTCTGTCCCATGCATTATGTATTATACTAACATTTTTAGGAGCAGATAGTTGTGTTTCTTGTTGACTATAATAATCTTCAAAAGGCTTAAAGAAAGCTTCTTTAGTCATATAATTTTTACCAGTTATATTACCTGTGGTCATTTTATTATTATGTATTTCTTCATATCTTTTTTGTAAATCATTTATTTCTGTAAGTTTACTTTCCTGTGCTGTGTCTCCTGAATCTTTAGTTTCAGTATCATAATTAGGATTTAACCTATTAAACTCTGCTTCTGCTTTAGTAAAAAAATAATTTTTGTCTTTTTTAAATGCTCTATCGTCATTAATTAAAGTATTGTAAGCATCCCATTTTTGAGTAAGCCCCGCTAGTTCAAAAGTACGTTTAGTTTCATTTTCTTGTAAATTCTTCATAACATTATTTTGCATAGCAGATTCTTTTGCATTCCATAATGCAGTTCCTATCAATACATTTCTACGTCTTTTGCTATCGTTAGATGAACCACTAAAAAAATCAGCAGCTATATCTTTAAAAGTACCACCAGTACTTCCTTGATTTTGTCTAGTTAATAATCCACTTAATATTTCTTTTCCAGCCATCTTATTCCTCTCTTGCTAATAAACTATTACTTTTTACTTCTTCTACTTTTTCTAAAATACTAGGTTCTATCTTTGCTTCTTCTATTACTTCTCTAACTTCCTGTGGGACTGACTGTGGGCTTACTCTTTGAGCAGCTTGTTTTCTCATAGCATCTAATGAACCTATGCCTTCTTCTATTTGCTGTATAGCTTTGTCTCCTAGTATTTCTTCTTCACCTACTTCTTCTGAAGAGTCCATAACAAAGTCTAACTCTGCTTTTTCTGCTAATGCCATAACCATATACATAGTTGGTTCCATTAATAACATCATCATATCAGGATTCCATTTACCTTCAGTAAAGCCAGTATACAATGTTATAGATGCAATGTCAATAACACCAATACCTTTACTTAAAGATAATAAAATATTAGCAGTAGTTTCAGGGACTGTTAAATTCTCAAAAACGTACAGCATAGCTTCTTTAGCGTTAGTAAACTCAGGAGCTTTTTCCCAGTTATAAGGTTGACTAGGGTCGTTTGTAAGGCTTTGACCCGGAATAGGTCTTCCTCTTTCCATGTTTCCTTGCACAAACTGTGCTGCTTTTTCTGTCATTGCCATAATGATTTCCTATATTTTAATTGGTTGATATACGTTTTGTAAATATGATGGTGAACCTGTTCCGTATAGTGTTTGATTTGCTAGGTCTGTAAAGCTTCTCATGTTAGTTAAGTTTGCATAACCCGGCTGTGCTTGTACAGCAGCTAGATGATTGCCTTGAGCTGCAGTCATCATTGGTTGTCCTTGTGCTGGTCTACCAAAACCCATTACTTCTTCTTTTTCCATAAGTGCGTTATTTGCAGCAGTAGTTAAAGCTACTTCTGCTATATCAGGTACAAAAGCTCCTGATTTTACATAGTCTCCTGCTTCTTTTGCTTTAGTTCCTACATAATCTACAGTAGAGCCTATAGGGTCTGTTGTAAATTTTTGAAATCCTGTAGCACTTTCTTGTGCTAATTTAGTTCCTTCTATACTTGCTTTAGGCGAAGTAATTCCTTTAGTAAAGTCTATTCCTTGACGAGCCATTTCTGTTTGAGATGCAGTAGCAGCTTGTTCGGCTGTTGTAACACTTTCAGCTATTCTATTTACATCTAAAGCAGGTTGTTCTAAGTATTTAAAAACTTCTCCTGTTGTTTGTTTATAAACTTCTTCATTAGAAATACTATTAACTACAGTATCTGTAAGACTAGGATTAACTTCTACAGGAAGTTTACCTTGATTAAGAAGACTTTCTTGTCCTCCTACCCAGCTATTAAACTTTTCAGCATTGGTTGTAGACTCAGCTATTAAAGTTTCTACACTAGCTCCGGTAGAGGTTACAGTTGCATCAACTCCTTTTTTAGCAGCTTCAGTAATAACAGCAGTGCTATCTGTTGCACTTTTAACATCTGCAGCAGTCTTTGAAACTTCTGAAGCTTGTTGTGCTACGTTGGCAACATCTGCAGTACTTTTACCAGCACCAAACGTACTTTTAGCCCACCCACTAAGTCCTTTAGCAACAGCACCCATAGCAAAGTATAAACCTACCATTCCTAGTATGCCTCCTACTTTCTCACCAAACACTTTGTTTAGTTTCTTTTTTACTTTCCTACCTACTTTTCTTAAAAATCCCATATTGTTTCCTTGTTATTTTCTTTGATTACCACTGCTTGAATTACCACCACCTGTGGAGCCACTAGTCAATCCAGTTCTATATGAACCACCTAATGTACTTATTAAAGTTGTTAAAAAATCATCATATCTTTCACCAGCTTTACCTTCGTTAGCAATAGCTGTTGATAGTATTTGAGCCTGTCTATTTAATTCGTTTTCACCTGCTCTAAAATCAAAGTCTGCTTGGTCTCTAAGTTCTTGCCATAAAAATGACTGAGATTGCATAGACATACCAAAAGCATTCTGTGCGTTCTGTGCATTAATTTGATTTTGTGCAGCAGTATTAATTGTATTTGCTTGTCTTCTCCAAGAAACATTAGAAGCCTCAACAGCAGCAGAGTTCTGTGCATTCCAACTAGCTCTTGCAAAGTCTTGTTGAGAATTAAACTGGTCTGTTTGAGCTATAAGCTGTGCATCAAACTTATTTAAATCAGCATCTCTACCAGCTCTTCTAGCTTCTGCAGCATTGTTTTGAGAAGCATTAAACTGACTCATTGCATTGTTTTGTGAAGCATTATACTGACTCATTTGTGCATTAAGATTAGCCATAAACTGATTAGTTTGATTTTCACTTGAAGAATTAAATTGTTTTGATGCATTTTCAGCAGACTGATTAGACAATAATCTTTGTTGTTCTTGTTGAGCCTTCATCATATTAGACTGTTGCTGATTAGACAAATTAGCCATATCCATTTGTAAAAAGTTTTGAGCATTACTAACTGCTAACTTAGTTCTTTGGTCTACTGTAGCTAAATCTAAAGATGCCATAGCTGTAGCATTTTGCATAATAGATTGTTGTTCAGCATTCATGTTTGTAATAGCTACTGTTTGCATAAACTTACTATCAGCTAACACTCTTTGTTGGTCAGCATTAAAGTTTGCCATATTCATACCAGCAGTCGTTGTAGCATTATATATAGCAGTTTGTTGGTCCACATTAAGCTGTGCAAGTCCCATATCTTTAGCAATGTTAGCTTGTAAAAGATTAGTCTGCATGTTCTTATTAAGATTTGCAAGTTCTGTTTGTTGTTCAGCACTAAGATTTTCTGAACTGGCTTGATTAAGAGCTGATAAGTTTGCAAGTCTCATTTGTTGGTCATTAGATAAATTAGCTAATTCCATTTGTTGTTTAAAACCAGCATTCTTAGCTAAGAAATCAGCAGCAACTTGCATCTCTGCCATACGACTTTGATTCTCTGCAGACTGGTCTGCTCCAGCTCTAGCAGCATCTATCTGAAGCTCTGTCATGTTTAGCTGTTGCTCATTACCGAGGTTTTGCATGTTCATCTGTTGTTGATTTTCAACATTAACTACTGCAGCTTGTTGTTTATTCTGCAGGTTTTGCATCCTCATTTGTTGCTGTTGGTCAGCAGTAGTCATTACAGCTTGTTGGTTAAACTGGCTTTGCATTGTCTTCATTTGCTGAGACATCTGTGCAGTTTGACTTGCAGCATCTTGACGATTTGCCAAGTTTTGCATTCTTAATTGTTGCTCTTGTGTAGCTTGTTGTAAGTTTGCTTGTTGTTGGTTTCCTAGGTTTTGAGCTGCTCTAGTTTGTAAAGCTTGTGCATTACTTTGTGCTATAGGCATAGCACTTTGAATAATAGAGTTAAACAAAGCATCTCTACCTACAGTAGAAACACTTAAACCTCTTTGAGCCATTTGAGCATTCATTGCATCTACAGCAGGTTTAGCCCACATTGGAATCTTACCGTCTTCCATGCCTCCTAATAAAGTTTCCATCTGTGAAGATACTAAAGCTTCTGTAGGTAACGCAGCAATAGCAGCATTAACTTCTACAGGATTTGTATCTACTTGAGCTTCTACAGTTGCAGGGTCTTCTACAATAGCAGCAGCAATTTCAGGTGGTATATTACCAACTTCTGCAACCATTTCTGCAGCAGCACCTTTTGCAGCTTGTCCTGTTACTGCTCTTTGTTTAACAGCATCATAATTAACTACTCCTAAAATTTCAGCAGCTTTTCCATCTGTAGCAGGGATACCTGTAATAGCTTCACGTTCCTTTTTCTCTGCATCAGGAGTTTCTGATACATTAACATCAGAAGCTCTAACGCCTCCTTCTGTGACAAAAGCTCCTGAAGATAAAACACCTTCAATATCTTTTGCTTTAGCACCTTCTGCGACTTTTTGTGAAATACTTGCAAAAGTTGCAGGGTCTGTTAAATTACTTATTTCAGTAACTTTAGCTTTTGCTCCTTCAGATAACTCACCTAAAGCAGCTTTAACTTCAGGACTTTGGTCTACTATTGTAGCCTCATAAGTATCTGCTTGTACTTGTTCTGCAACTGTTCCTTCTGTTACAGTACCGGTTGAAACTGTTTCATCCTCAACTGCTTTAGCACCTTCTGTAGTTACTTTTGTAGTATCAGCCATTTCAGTAGTAACTTGGTCTCGTACTATAGGCTCTCCAGTTTTAGGGTCTATACCACCTACTTGTTCAGCATCTTTAAGTTTAGCACCTTCAGGTACTTCTCCCCTTGCAGCAGCTTCAGTTTGTAATCCTGTTTCTCTAATTCTTTCTTTTCTTGCAGCTTCTAATGCAGCGTCTTTTTGATAAGTACTATAAGGAGTAACATCTCCTGTTACTTTATCTACATTTACAGGAGTTTCTGTTTCTCTTTCTATTTCAGGACTTGTAGAAGGAGCTGCAGTTGGTGCAGGAGTAGGGGCTGCTGTTGGAGCTGCTGTTGGAGCTGTAGTTGGAGCTGTAGTTGGTGCAGGTGTTGGTTCATTTTCTCCCGGACCACCTTGTCCACCACCTACGCCACCTATAGATATAAAATCATCTCTAGGGTCTTTAGCAGGTCCACCTTTTTTAGGTCCTCCTATACGAGCTTTTGGTCTTATATAATCTTCTTTGTTTTTCATATTTATGTCCTCTTTTGGAACTGGTACTGCTTTCTGTGGTGGTGCCTTTATGGGGTCCTTTACTGGAGCTGGTGTTGGTGCAGGTGTTGGGGCTGGAGTCGGTGCTGGGGTAGGAGCAGGAGTCGGAGCCGGTTTCTTTGGTGGTACCTTTATTGGTTCTCTTTTGGGTGGTACTACTTTCTTTGGTGGTACTTTTATTGGTTGTTTTTTAGGTGGTACTACTTTCTTTGGTGGTACCTTTATTGGTTGTTTTTTAGGTGGTGTAACAATACTTGGTTTTTCTTTAATAGGTCCATCATTTTTTTTAGGAGGACTTGATTTTTTAGAAGGTACCTTTACTGACTTTTTTTTAGAAGGCGTTGCTGGTTTAGCACTACTTCTATACTTTTTTAATATATTGTTACTTCTTCTATCCACTTATAAATTCCTTTATACCTATTTTACTTGACTTCAAAGAGTTTGTCAAGCTTTTCTCCGATTTTATCTATTCTATCCATGAGGATACCCATGTCATCTTTTAATTCTGATTTGGTTACGTACTCTCTTGCAATCTCTTCACGTGTTTTATTTAAGAGAATGTCAAGGCGTTTAGCCTCTTCTGTGTTTAGTCTAATGCTGTAAAGCACTGGTGCTAACACCAAAGTTATGAAGATGTTCCAAAACAAATATGGTGTTAATTCCATGCTGTGTTTTATCCTATAGTTTTAGTAACGGATGTTGGTGTGATAAGTAATGCGATTTGAGCATCTAAACCAGACTTTAAAGCTGTAACATCATCACTACCCATACCTGCTTCAACCCAACCTTGTACGTCTGAAGCAGATAAATCTGCAAAAGCTGTAAAGCTTGACAAGTCTGAAGTATCTACAGATTGTGTTCCGTATGATGTAGCAGTCCAGTTGTTACCATCAGCATCCTGATTAGCATCATCTTCTGCTGTTAATCTCCAATGCACGTTATAAACAACGTCTGCATTACTATCTAGTGTTGGGTAAGTATCAACTGTTGAAACGTCCCAAGTATATCCTATTGCCATTTTTAAACTCCTGTGTTTTCGTTAGCGGTTTGTTTTGCAGTTTTAACTGCATCTGTCCACACTGCTGTTGCAATGCCTTGAACTTCTGTAGACTCTCCAGACACGTCTGTATCTGTATGAGTCCAACTATCGTCATCGTTTTGTACAGAGCTTACACATTCTAATGCGTGTCTATGAAAAGACCTACTAAGCTCTACATCATCTTCTTTGATGACTGTAGCTGTTCTTACTTGTATAGCTTTGTAGTCTCCTACAACTTCTATTTTATCTTCTATTATTTCTTTTGTTATTGCCATTCTATTTTCTCCTTTTGTCCGTACCTAGAATCCACTAGGTATATTAGTTAAATTGTTATGCTGTATGATATAAACCCTGTACCATTAAATATTTTATACCTGTTGGATAACTTCCAGTGCTTAATGTATTCATAATTATAGGATAGAAAAATGTATTTCCAGATTCAATATATCCAGTTACAGTATCTGTAAACATTGTATTATGAGTAAATGTTACTTGACCATAATAAGAACCAGCTTGAGCAAAGGGTAATCCAGTAATTTTAGCTGAGCCTGTTCCTGCATTAGTAATATTTCTAGCTGCTGTATAACCTACAAACCTTACTAGATTTCCTATTTTTGTGTAAGCAATAGTAAAGGTATTTCCTTGTGCTATTGTAGGAGAAGTTCCTGTACTGGCTAGTGTTAATGTAGCTGTACCTTCTTCATAATCGTCAAGTGCGTTACCTGCTGCTGTGTCTGCGTTAAAGCATAATCCATTGTCTGTAAATCTACCTCGTGTTGTACCACTTGTGTAAAAAATAATATCATCAGCCGCAGATATACCTAAATTATCTGTATTGTGGTTATATCCTACACTACCAACATTGTTACTACCAGCATCTCCAAATATTATTGCCTGTTCTTTATCATTTGGTGATAGGAATGTTAGGTAATTATGTGTGCTATTTTCTAAAACTAATGTGCTGTCTGATAGTGCTGTTACACTACCTGCACTTCCTTTATATACATGAAGTTTTGTATCAGGACTACTAATTCCAATTCCAACATTACCTGATGAGTCAATACGCATTCTTTCTACATAACTACTTTCAGTCCTACCTAATGTTGAAAATGTTAGTGAATGACCTGTAGCATTACCAGTCATACCTGTTCTCCAACGATAAACAGCATTATTATTAACAGCAGTATCGTTTATAGAAATATCACTAAATAAAGCACTATCTGCATTATAGCCAATACTTTTTCCTAAACTTAAATTGGCAGAAGGACTACTGCTTCCAATTCCAACATTGCCTGATGAGTCTATTCTCATGCGTTCTGTTGTAGCACCACCTGACGCTTGTGTTTCAAATTTTAAAGCACCTGAATTGGTAGCACCATCTTGAAATGCAACAATATTTACTAAGTTAGAATCTACATCTGTATTGCCAAATCTTATAGTTCCTAAATCACCACTAGTTGAGCCTGATGTTCTTGTAAGAGCTGTTATTGCACCTGAACCATCATTTACTTGTAATTTACCGACTGTAGGACTGCTCGTTCCAATTCCAACATTGCCTGATGAGTTTATATGCATAGCATCAGCAGTATTAGTTCTGAAGGTCATTAAGTTTGTAGCATGGTTGTATTGTATTCTTCCTACATTATCATCATCAGTATCGCCAAAATTTAATATTGAATTTTGGTCATTGGCTGCAATAATTGCTACATCAGTTTGGTCGGATGTTTGAATTACCAAATTTCTTGTTGGACTACTATTTCCAATTCCAACTTTGCCTGATGCTGAAAGTCTTATTCTTTCTGTTAAAGCTGTAGCAGAGACACTTGCCCTAGTAGAGAAACATAAATCTCCTACTGTATTAGTAGCACCATCTGTAACATGACCTTTTATAGCTGCAAAAGGTGTTTTATTTCCAAAGGTAGTACCAAAAGCTACAGCACCACCACTACCTGCTGCATTAGCGGTAGCTCTTAAATATAAAGTAGCTCCGTGATTTCCTGAGTCTGTAAGGTTTGCTGTGTCTTGGTCAAGACCTTCAATATATGTTTTGTAAGAATTTGTAAATACGCTCGTTCCAATTCCAACCGAATCGTCTGTAATACGCATTCTTTCTGTGTTTGATGTGCTAAAGTGGATAGGTGCTGCTTCTTGCGTTAGTAATCCTAAAGTTCCTGTTCCTCTGTGTTGAATAACACTTGTTGTATTAGCTCCACTATTGTTTCTAATAATTCTTAAACCATAATCTGTATAAGTAGCATCACCAACTAAATCAAAAAAAGCATAGCCATTACCACTTCTGCCTGTACCAATTTCAATAAATCTATCTTCTGTAGAAGTTCCTCTTGATAAAATATTTCCTGATACATCAAGTGCTTGAGCAGGAGCAGTAACTCCAATTCCAACATCTCCTGTAGCACTAATACGTACTCTTTCAGCTCTGTTTGAACTTGTTATAGTTCCAGTAACAAAGCCTAGACCATATGCTGCACCTGTTCCAGATTCAGATATTGAATTTATTTCAGCAGTAACTCCATCAGAGTAAGTATTTGTATAACTTGCATCATCAGTTTTAAAAGATAAAACTCCGTTTTTATCTCCGTTTCCTTTTGAACCTGTGTCACTTATGCTTAAAGATGTTACACCTGAAGTTATACCTGTAGGACTAGTCGTTCCAATTCCAACATTTCCAGCATGAGTAATTCTTACTTTTTCTCCGCCATCTGAATTTGAAAACTGCAAGTCGGGAGCTGTTGCATCTGTAGCACCAATAAAATAATTTTGGTTAGCTGCTGTTCTTGTTCCGTTATATCCAACACCAATAGCGTATGCTTCGTTGTTTGCACCAAAATAACTTCTGCCACCTGATACATTTAACTTTTGATTAGGACTAGTCGTTCCAATACCCAATCGTTCAGTACTTGCATCCCAGAATAGAGCTTGGCTAGAACCTGCTGCGTTGTAGAAGGAGATGTCTCCTCCAGCAGCAAACTTTGCAGACAAAACATTATTTGGATAAAAATTTAAATCATTAGTAGTCGCACCAATAAATGCTCCATTAGTAGAGTTTGAATCAGTTATTTTAAGATAGGTGTTAGCAGTGCTTGAATCTAATGTTAAAACTGTATTTTCTGATGAACCTCCATCAATAGTGGCTGTACCTGTAACGTCTATACCTGTTGAGGTTGTGGCTAGTTTTGCTGCGTTGTTGTGAAGAAGAGTAACCGCTCCGTTTGCTACAGCAGTAATCATATTTTCATCAGGGTCGGCATCTAGGTTTTGTATGTTTATATTTGTCCCACGAATAAATAAATTACCTGTTCCTGCGTCATCTATAATGCTATTACTACCATCGTGATAAATCTGTAAATCTGAACCTGCTCCGAAGATAGCTTTAGCACTGTCAGCAAAAGTTGCATTACCTGCATGAGCAGTTGTAGATGCAAAGTCTACAGCACCATCTATATCTACTACGTCTAGGTTAGTAGTTCCGTCTACGTCTATATCGCCTGAGATGTCTAGTGAAGCTACTACAGCAGTACCTGTAAGCGTAGGAGCAGTTAGTGATTTGTTTGTAAGAGTTTGTGAACCTGTAAGAGTTACTACTGTACTATCAATTGCTAAAGTAACTGCATTACCTGTTGCAGAACTATCAAGACCTGTACCACCTGATACAGTTAATGTTTCACTATCTAAGTCAATTGCAATAGTTCCACTGTCTGTAGTAATGTCTAAGTCTTCTGCAGTAATTTGTGTATCTACATAAGCTTTAATGGATTGTTGAGAAGCAATACCTGTAGCACTATTAGATGCCATGTTATCTTCGTCAAGGAAAGCTTTACCGTCTAAAAGGTTTAATTCGGCTGCAGTACTTGTAACTGCTGTACCATTTATAGATAGTGCATCTGTTTCAAGTGTACCGTCTACATCTACGTTGCCTGATATATCTAAACTTGCTGCTGCTATTTCACCACCAACTGTAAGAGTTGTAGCCATGTCAACTGCACCATCAATGTCCACAACATCAAGATTAGTAGTACCGTCTACATCAATGTCTCCAGAGATGTCTAAGCTTGTACCCGTTAGTACGCCTGTAACACCTAGAGTTCCTGCAATAGTAGCATTTACATCTACGTCTAGTGTATCTATATGTGCTGTACCGTCTATGTATAAGTTTCTCCATTCTTGTGTAGAGCTACCTAGGTCATAGCTGTCATCATCATCAGGTATAATGTTTGAATCAACATCAGCACCAAAGACTACGTTATCAGTAGCCGCATCACCCATAGTGATTGTACCACCGTTAAAAGTAGTTGTACCTGTAACTGTTAGATTACCACCTACTGCTACATTACCAGTTGTTGTTACTGTGTCAATGTATGCGTCTTTAAATCTTAAACCCGTTGTACCTAAGTCAACATCACTGTCTGTAACAGGTATTATAGCTCCATCTGCTATGTATAACTGTTGTACAGAAGAACCTGATACTTGTACATAAAATTCAATGTAATTATTTGTTGTGTCTATTAAGACTTTATTGTTTGGAGAAGTTTCTCCTGCATCACCAATAATACCTATAACTGGTCCTTCGTTTGCAGTGCCATCATGTTTGTGACCACCTGTATTGCTAAAAGCATTTAAAACTTGGTTGTACTCATTATTAAATAGTGCAGCAGTGATTGTATCTCCGTCTGCGAATGTACTTTGTCTTGTGTAACCTGCCATTGTGTTTATCTCCTACCTGATGGAATGTAATCTATGTATAGTCCGTTTATTGTGTATGGTGCGTTTGTATCGTTTGTTAATATTCTAAAGCTATTAGAGTAACCACTACCTTGTAATGCTAACCTAACTAAAGGCTGTTCAGATGCTCCAAACTTTGCAGTGCCAAATAAAGCTGTACCAAATATTGATGGAGCTGGTACGCTGTCTAATAAATAATCTTCGGGTTGTGGTGTTTCGTTACTATCATAATCAAATCTAACCCTTACTGAAGGCTGTACTTCATTTTCAGGACCTATAGATAGTTTAACGTAGTGTAAAGTTTTTAAAGTTCCAAAGTCTCCATAATCGTAATCAGGTGTTTGATATCTTGCATCTATTGCAGCACCATCAAAATTATCTCCTGAGTTATGTAAATAAACATAACCGTTTGTATCACCATGATAATATTTTTCAATACCGTTGGTATCAAATCCTGAACCTATAGATGTAACTTCCATACCTAACATTTCAGACCACTCAAAACCATTAGGTCTTAATGTACCTATTATACCTTTTTGTGAAGCATTTGTCAAGTCTGTATCACTATAAAATAATCTATATTGTGATTTTTCTCTCAATACTACACTACTTATTGTATATTCATTGACATTTTGTGCTAACTCTGTTATAATAGGCTGTATTGATTTACTAACTGTACCTAACTCAACGTCACCAATTCTTGATGTACCAGCAACTGTTCTTAAACCATCAGGTGCTAAAAATATTAAATCACCACCAATCTCTTGAATACTGTAGCCACTTAAACATCCTACACTTTCAGCAACAGGTACTACTGCTACTGTACTTGAATTATTAATGTTTATAAGTTTATGAATACTGTTTTCACAAAATATAAATAAGTCTGTACGGAAACCTTTAATACCTACTATCTTATCTGATATAGTTACTGCACCTGCACCAGTACCACTAAAAGATGTAGGGTCATTATTAACACTATAGTAAACTGTATTTTCATTATCAGTTACACCAGCAGCTATTAAATGATGGTCATGAGCTGTAATAAACTGTACACCTTTAGTACCTGTAACTGTTATTTCTTCTGTAAAGTATGTTCTAGTACTTAAGTTTCCTGTACCTTCCATTCTAAAACTAAAGGGTTCATTAACTCCATCAGCTATTATAATACTTCCGTAATCTTGTCCAGCACCTTCAAACATTGCAAACTGGCATTGTCCTTGTCCAGTTCTTGCTGCAATACTTTTACCTGTAAAGGTTGAGTAATTATCTCCACTACCTGCTGATAATCTATTTATTGTTATCCATGTAATACCGTCTTGTGTAAAGTATATATTAGTACCTGCAGTAACTACAACACCATCTGCATAAGGCTGTGTACCTAATATATTTGTTACACCACCTGTAGGTTGAACTGCATCTCCTGCACCAAACTTACTAAACCCATTAATACGTCTATACCCACCTTCAATAGATACTTCAAAGTTTTGTAAAACTGTAGCAACTCCGGGTGTACGTAACAAGTCTATTGAGTTAGCTGATGTTACTAAGCCACCTGCACATGCTACGGTAAAAGGTTGTGAACGTGCCATATTTTAAAAGTAAGTTCTATCGTCTGTCATATACTTTGGAGCTGGATTCATTAGGTTTGATTTCATATACTTCATACCTTTCTTATAATCATCCAATGCGAAAGCTGCTTGTTGTGGGCTTTCTTTAAACTGCCAAATGTAATAACGACTTCTAGCTGTTATTATATTACTGTACTGCTCTGGTAAAGTGATTGTGTCATCGTGTGCTGATAACGCAGTCGGTCTTACAAAAGCATAAAAGTGTATATTATAAACCTTATCAGGTATTGGGCTTAACCCAAACTTTCTATTGTCAGGAGACTTGATTACAAATCTAGGCTCTCCATGGTTTTGAGTATCTGCATCATCTGCATTCTCACTGTCTCTGTAGTATCTTGTCCAGTCTGTATTTGTAAGAAACTTTAAACCTTTAGAGACATAAGGTGTTGTTTCTCCACTTACGTTGATTGTTGTAACATAAAAGTCATCCCAATCTATTGATGAGTAGTCTGTAGTAATACTAGAACTATCAGACTTAAGAGTGTACCATCTTGTTCCTGCAACTGTAGCAACTGTTACGTTACCATAGAAAGGGTCAGTGCCTCCACTAGCTCCTGCAGAAAAGAATGGAAGTTGTGGTTCTTCATTGGCTATATCAAATATAGATTTATTGATACTATCTTTAACAAACTTTTGAATACCTGTAGCGTTTGTAAAGTTTGCAGAAGTTAATGGAACTTCATTGAGTTCTCTTAATACTTCGTTTGTTATGTTAAGATATGTTGTAGCCATTATTTTTTACCTTTAGCTTTTAACTTTGCTTTTTTACTTAAATCTTTAAAATGAAAAAGTTTTACACTGGTCTTACCGTGTGTCTTGCCAGAATGTAAATCCCCGTTAGGCATTTTATGAGAGCCACCTTTATGTTCAGTACCGTCTCTTTTATAATGTTTTACACCTTTCATTTTAATCCCTTAAAAAGTGGAGGAGACCGAAGCCTCCCCCGAGTTTGACAACTTAGTCAATCACGTAGAATGCACTACATAAAGCGTCATCTCTAAGTACTTTCGCACCGTAGACATGTAAGCCTCTTACTATATCACCAAATGATGATGGGTCTCTCAACACTTCAGTTGAAAGAATAGTATTAGCAGTAGCAGTTGACGACATGTGACCAGCCATACATTTACCAGTAGCGTTAGATGTAGCAGCAACATTGTTAGATTTGTACATGTCAAATCCTCTTAGTTTACCACTTGATACTAAACCATTTCTGATAGAACCTTGTCCAGCGTTAAAGTCAACAGACATTAACTTGGAGTCAGCTTTAGCTAATTCTTCATAGAATGAAGGAGGAGCTACGAACCATCTACCTTCTTCAGGTACATTTTGTTCGTCTAATAGTTTAGCGAATCTCGCCATAAGGTCGATAGCATCTACACCAGTTCCGTCTGAGCCTAATAGGTCTACAGAGTTAGTAGCGTGTCCTAATGTTGCGTCAGCAGTTGCACTGTCTGAACCAATGATATGGTCAGGTGATGAAGCTGAACAACCAGCAAACATAGTTGCTAGTACAGCAGCATCATATGCATCTTTAAGAGCATACGCAGCAGATGATGAAGCTACTTCTTTGAAGTTGACGTGTGACATTTTAGTCTCAATATCATCTACGATGAATTTGAAAGCTTTAGCACTATCAACAACAAGAGTTGTTTCAGCATCAGTTAGTTTAGTTGCAGTCGTGTCAGAACCTCTTGTATAATCAGATACAGAGATTGTTGGTTCACCAATGATTTTTACAGAGTCTCCAAAAGCAGATATCTCACCGGCATAGTCGGTGTTAGTAATAGCTTCAACTACACTTGCCTTTCTAAAGAAGTTTAGAACTTTCTTAGAGTATACGGAAGGTAGGAAGAAACTATTAGTTTGTCCACTTACGGAGTTTGCAAAGTTTGCATTAGTATCAGTTCCGGGTTCAAAAAATTGAGCCATGATATATTTCCTTTAAGTTATAATAGTTATTTTACGATTCTGCCCATTTGCATTGCATCTGATATCTCTTTTTCAAATTTATCAAATTCAGCAACACTCATTGCAGAAATCTCCTTTTCAGACCAAACCTTTTGTTGATTAGGTTCTATACTTTTTGTTTTAGTAGAGACCATATCAGCAGCAGATTTTCTAGTCTGTTTAGAAGATGACATATCCTTTGGAAGGTCAATTCCTAAATCTTTTTTAAACAAGTCTAAAGCACGTGAAGCTAAGTCAGCATTGTTATCATTATCATATACCCAAGCTTGGATAGATGAATGCTGTTCTTTTGCCCAACTATGGAAGTCATCACTGTTTCTGATATCTTCAAAATCAGAATGTCTTTCCATTAATCTTTTTTCTGCATCTTGTCGTACTAGTTGATTTTCACGTTCTTGGAGTTTACTAAGGCGTTCTTCTAGAACTTTTGCTTTAGTCTCAGATTGTAAATGAGCAACGGTTTCTACGACTTCGTAAACATCAGGATAGTTATTTTTAAACTCTTCTAGTTCTTCAGGAGATTTAGGAGCTTTGTATTCGGTTCTATTACTAGTAGCCTCTTCAATTAACTCTTGTTCTCTAGATTTAAACTCATTAAGTTTACTATCATAATGTCTTTTTAAATCATCATATCTTTTTTTATAGTCTGGTCTCTTATAAGGAGCATCCAGTTCTTCAGTATTAACATTGGCTGTAGATGTAACTTCAGTTATGTCATTACTATCGAAGAGTTTATTCTTTTCAGAAGGCTCTTCAAAATATAATTGATTAGCAGGGGTAAAAGGTGTATCTTCTACATGGTAATCTTTCTTTGCGTTATAAGGATTCGCTTGTTCTTCCTGTTGGACTGTATTAGTCATTTTCTATTCTCCTACTCAGGGCTTGTTTCACAAGGTAGCTCTATGTCGACTAGAGGGCTTGTTTGTAAAGGTAGCCTTTCGGTTATTAAAATGATAAAGTGCCTACGCTAATAGGGTGGCTTTATCGTTAGTTTGTTTAGCTGTAGATATTTTTAGTAACTTCTTTTCTCATATCTTCTGTTATTCCTTCACCAACTCCATCCTCTTGGATAATACCGGTTTGAGATAACATTGATTGAGGCTTTTCTTTTACCATCATACCTTCAGCAAAACCTTGTCTTCCATCTGCAGCAGCTTCAGCGTCTTTCATCATAGACATTAAATTGTCTTCTCCGATTTCTTCTACAGCTTTCGCAGTGAAAACAAATTCCCCATCAGACAACCTTGCAGGTATGTCATCAGAGACTCCTGTTCCCGGTCCTTCAACAGGTCCGTTCCCAGCAAATTCTTGTGCTACATCTATTACTTTATCAAATAACATTTGTAGTTCTTTATCTTGTTCTAGTTTGGTTACAAGCATATCTTCTTCTTCTTCACTTAATGCTTCATCCATTATAAATCTTGTGTAGTTTTCTTCCATATCATTATCAGGAAGCATACCACCGTCAGCTTTATTAGCTCTAGTTTTTGCTTCATAATTCTTTTTAGAAGGATTAATTCCTAGTTCTCTTAGTTCATCATTTATACTATTAATTGAATTATCAATAGAAGCAAGTGCATCATTATAGTTTTCAGCATCATATTCTTTTTTATTATTTTGAATTGATTCTCTTACTTTATATAAGTTATCTGCTTTTGTTTCAAGTTTTTTAATTTGAACTTTAGCTCTAGGAGCTTTTTTAGCTGTTAAATCTTGTACTACATCTGGTATTTCTTTTATTATTTTTTTAACAAGACTACCAGCACCATAGGTTTGTCTATCGTCATCAAGAAGACCACCTTTCTTTTTACCTTTTCTACCGTACTTTTCTAAGTCCATGTCTAGTAGTTGTTCTATTTCAATGTCTGATAAGTTTTCCATTTCTTTATCAGTTAAACCACCTAGTATTTTATCAATGTCTTTTTTAGTAGACTTTGTAGGAATGTTATCAACACCTGACTTTGCTAAGTCCATATCTAGTAGTTGTTCTATTTCTATTGGAGATAACTTACTCATTTGTTCGTCTGACAAGTTATCGAGTATTCTATCTATGTCTTGTTCTTTAACTTTTTTAGGTTGTTCTTTTTTAGCAAGTTTAAATAGTTTTGTTAGTATACCACCAGCACTTTTTTGTTTTCTTGCTAATTCTTTGGTTGCTGGTCTTTGAGAGTTTTTTGAAAAATCAAGTGCTAGGAAAAGTCCTTCATCAGGAGTTAAACTATTAACATAATCATCCGTAGAGTCATCTACAGCAAACCACCAATGATTTAATTCTTGTGGTTTTTTACCAGCAGCAACCATTTCTAATTCATACTCAAATAATCTATCTAATGTCCCTTCTGTTCCTCCAAAAGGTATTTCATAGTTATTAACTACTTTTAAAATTTGTTCAGCTTCTTTAGGAGTAACTTTTCTTGTTTTTGACGGAGCATTGCTTATTCTATATTCATCACCATAATCTTCAGCAACTTTTTCTACATGGTCTTCATATTGTTTTTTAAGTGCTTTATAACTTTTCTTAACTATTGCACCTGCTCCATAAGAATTTCTGTCATCTGATAACATAGACTTTTTAGGTCTACCTACTTTACTTCCATATGTTCCTGTTCCGTATGGCATTCTACTTCTCCTTTGCTTTGCCGATGTTTAATGCACACCAGTCTAAAAATTTGTATACTTTAGATAATGCTGCATCATCTTTAGGTGTAGGCGTTGCTGCACATATTAAAGATGCACACATAACTATTGTAGGTATTAGTGCTATAAATTCATTTATAAACTGTAACATATTATTTAATCCTCTTTATGTCTGTTAATTGCTTCTTTAACTTGTAAGTCTAACTGTTCTAACTTACCCAGTAAATTCAGCTTCCCCTGCAACCGGTACATTTCCTGTTCCGATGTTGCCACCACCAGTGCCTGTAGCTCCAAGTTCTTGAGGTTCTTGAGGTGTTCCTTCAAGTCCTCCCATTGGGGGCTGTTGACCATTGGGTTGAGCTTCCTCGCCATTTGTTTGTCCAGCATTTTGCATTCCTATTATTTGTGCCATGATAGCTGCTTCTTCAGGGTCATTGAGTATTTCATCAGGGTCTAAGTCTAAGCTGTAGGCAAGTTCACTAACGAGTTTAGAAATCTTAACAAATGGAGCAATAGCAGGACTTTGTGCAGTTTGTAAGAACATAGTAAGTCTTTGACTTCTAACTTCTTTCTGCATCAAGCTATTTGTTCCAGTAGCCTTAACTTCTAAATCACCTTTGACATCCAAATCATCCTCTAAGAATTGCATGTTCCACTGGAAATAAGATTCTCCAAGTGGCTTTAATAAAAAGTCATCAAGGTTTTTGATAACTGTTTTAATATTTAAACTAGATGCTCCCATTAACATTGACATGCCTGAAGCAGTCCTTGTCATACTTTGGACACCTGTTTGTCCATGTGAGTAACTAGGTATACCTGTTTGTTCATCTGCAAGTTGTCTGAACTTGTCAAACATCATTAAGTTTTCTTGTGATGTATTAGGAAACTTTAAACCATGTATAGCTTGTCCCGGCATTCCAGCTTGTCTTCTAAAGACTTTACCCGGATATATTTCCATTGACTGTCCACCAACTAAAGCAGACTCATCTACATCAAATACTAAAGAACCTGACATTGCTAAGTTATCTATAGCCATTCTTGCATGACCATTCATAATTTGTTGAGAGTCATCCATATTCTCTGCTACACCGATACCAAAGAAGTTATAAGGATTTCTTTCGTATGGGAAAGCGTTGTATGGTATTCTGTATGGAGTGAATGGATTAAGTACAGCTCTTAACAAGTAAGTACCACATGTCCATATGTTTACTTGTACTTCATCTAGGTCATCAACAGTGTCGGGTAAGTCGATACCTACTTCTCGTGCATACTCTGCATCCATCATTCCCCAGTATTCTAAGACTTCGTAACTATTGTTCATCTCTTCGTCACTTCTAGCATCGTCTTTTAACTGGCTTTCAAAATCTTTTTCTACGTAATTAGCACCCATTTGTATTGCACTACGTATTGAGTCATCGTCAAAGTAAGGCATGTTTCTTAACTGTCTTAATTGACTTCTGTTCATTTTGTGTCTATGTATAACATATTCACATTCATCCATGTTAGTAGCGTTAGGGTCAGGATAAAAATCCCAACAACTTACAAACTCTATTCTAGGTACTCTAACTTCTAATGGATTATAAACTCTTTCGCCTTCTTCAGAAGTATCCCATTTGTGAAGTTTTTTATTAAAGTTAAATGGTCCTTTTACAATCCCTGTGCCTAACAAAGCAGATTCTAAAAGAGCATTTCTTATTTCAGCATTACCATTTGATTCTTCTATTTGGTCGTGGATAAGTTTTTCCATTCTTCTTGCAGCTCTTTGTGCAGGAGATACTTCAATTTTTTGTGGGTCAGGGCTTGTTCCATCTTTAAGAATACCAGCTTCTTTAGCTTGGTCTTCAAGACTATCCTCAAACATTCCGTTGTAAAATGTTGCACCGGGTTTTAAAGTTCTACCATCTCCTTCGTAACCAACATCATATGGATTAAGCTCGTCTTCTAGTCTATTACCTACATCATCAGGTATCTCGCCTTGTGTAGTTTCTATTCCGGGTGTAGGGTTTGTAGCGTCAAGATGTGCAAAACTTGTTTCGCCTTCAGGTATTTTAG
>Ga0102829_1000079_pt1 | contig 29370 bp, 44 predicted proteins | sample ColrivemetaGS575_FD_84510 | JGI IMG/M metagenome (GOLD analysis project Ga0102829, IMG submission 84510) | Estuarine microbial communities from the Columbia River estuary - Freshwater metaG S.575 | ecosystem: Environmental > Aquatic > Marine > Intertidal zone > Estuary | place: USA: Columbia... | reverse complement strand
TCGTTCCCTTTGTGGTTCAGTCTAACTCTACAAGCATTAACGGTGAGCAAGTCCCTGCCGGCGTCTACATGGACACCGCGTTCATTAAGAATGGCTCGATTACAAATGCGTTTATAGGCGACGCAGCGATAGATAACGCGAAGATCGCTAACATTGACGCTGGAAAAATCAATGCGGGAACAATAAGCACCTCCCGCCTCTTTATCGATAACACTACCTTGACGTCGAACCCCAATACTGGCGCGCTTCAGGTAAACGCTATACAAGCTAATCAGATAACTTCTGGAAGCATCAGCGCAAATGTCATGAGCGGCACCACTGTTTACGCCGATAACTTAGTGGGCGACGTTGCTGTTCTGCTGCCTTTTAGGTCAACGCAAAGTATTGCGTTTAGGGGTAACACTGCCTCAGGTGGCGGCACGAAACAGGTGATCACGCAGCAGCTATCAAGCACGACACACCAAACCAACGGCCACAAGCCTTTTGCGTCAATCACTGGTTGGTATGACTCGACGGCAAACAAGACCTATAGATTTCAGTTGTATATGCAGGATCTAGCGGGTACGGCAACGTCATTAGGCACTGTAACTGCTGTTTACTTCTACCTTAGCATATTCAGGGTTTACTTTAGCGGCAATAAGACCGGTGTTGTTTCTGCGGGCCAAACAATTACGGCTGCTGGTAAGACTGGCACTGTAACTGCCGTTGCCTATGTTTCAGGCAATAATTCGACTTACGTGCAATATAATCCCGGTGGAACAGTATTTGTGGTTGGCGACAGCGTCAGTGTTTCTGGTGCAGGGAGCTATATGCTCGTTGGCGAGACCCGCTTCAAAGCCAACACGAATCTATACGCTCAATTTGCAGTGAGCGGTTCTTTATCAAACAAAACACTAGGCGCAGTAAACATGAAGCTGGAGGTAACGCGAACAGGATCATCCGGCATTTATGATAGTGATAATTCAACTGCAACCGACTATATCCACGAAGTCTCCGGCTTCATTATGGGAGCGAGATAATGGAGCTTTACGTTCAGTGGGACCACGAAAACGAGACTATTATTTTTGGCCCCCAAGGCCTTAAAGGTGAAGGTGATAACTGGTATCCGTATGCAGACAGCGGTGAAATTACTAACCCAAGGACTCAGTATCGTCGTTTTGTCTATGCGTCAGAAATTGAAACCGTAATAGGTGTGGTCGACGGGTCTTCAGATTTAACGTGGATTCAGTCTCGCCACTCTGGTTATGGCGGCTTAGAAGACCAGCTTGATATGTTGTGGCATGACATACATTCGGGAACTCTCGACAACACAGGCACCTTTTACAACTTCATCAAGGCGGTTAAGGACGCCAATCCAAAGCCGGAAGATTAGATTTAGAACACCTTAATAGTTGATTTCTTTAGATTTTTATGTATTGGTGATATAAAATGGCGTTAGAGTTTGCTGACATCCGAGAGCATTGGGATGTTGTTCAAACTGGTCTGCTGGCTATCCACGAAGATGTGGCCCCAGATTGGAGACCAGAAGACGTTTACGCTTCATGTGTAAACGGTGATAGCTACCTTATGGTAGACCCCGCACGGACGACTACTGGGTTTTGCGTACTTCAAAGCGTTCCGATTCCATTTCGGAAAGCTAACAAGTTGCTGATCTGGATAGCATACGACCCTATTCCAGAAAGCGCAGCTGTTTACGCTGAAGAACTTGAAACCTTAGCCCGCAACACAGGGCATCAATCGATTGAGATTTGGACTCCCCATGAGGGGTTGGTCAACCTAGCAAAAGGCTTTGGTTACCAGTGCAAATACAGTGTAGTTAATAAACGATTATAGGTGAGATATGAGCTTTGGCGGCGGAAGCGGAAAAGTAGATGAGATGGAGAGCAAGCAGGCGCTTGCAGAGCAGGCGGCGATTTCTCTTCAGCGTTATCAGCAGACGTTTGTTCCTCTTGAAAACTCGCTCATACAGAGCACTCTAAATCAGTTTAGTCAGCCCGCTTATGAAAGCAGAATGGGTCAGGCTGGCACGCAAGCGTCTGGGGTTTACGAGGAAGGCATAGCTGATATGCAAAACGCGGCCGTAATGAATCGCGGTTTAGATCCTTCGATGGGGGCATTTCAAGAAGAGTCAGCGGCATTAAGAACGGCTCAGGCTCGCGGTGTTGGTCAGGCTATGAGTGACGCCGGTCTAACCAACACTGATCAGGCTTATCAAGGACTGGCCAACATCGTAAAGATGGGCCAAGGACTTGCCACAGACAGCATGCAAGGTCAGATGCAGGTTGCTCAGAATCAACTAGATCGGGTTAATAGTCAGGCCACTCAGGATTTTGGCGCCTCAAGCAGCCTGCGTAATGTCGCCGGAACTGTTGCTGGGGCCGGTGCTGGGAGTGCTTTTGGTCTGAAGAATTATGGGGGCATGAGAAATGTTTAGGGATTATCTTGATAGGTTGCAGCAGTCTGGAAATGTAGGTTTTCAGCAGGTTCAAGACTTCTTTTTTCCCAATCCTGAAAGCACCTATCGCGGTGTTCCTACTTATGCCGGCGGTATGGGTAATGCTTACTCAAACATAAACCCATATCGGTACTCAGGGATGGATCCGAAGGACAATCCGGGTGACCAGTTATTTGCAGACCTGATTCGGGCCCAAACCCAAGACTACATGACTCGGTTTGCTCCGGTGGAGAATTTTCTTGCAAGTGAAATTACCGCTACCGGTACCAAGTCGCTGGAAGGCGATTTACAGCGCACGCGAGACGCAGTAGCAACCTCCTCTGCCAATGTTCAGGGAACAATGAATAGAGATGCAGCCCGTTACGGAGTCGACGCACAGCAGCTAGACAACAACACAATGACGTCAGCTTTGGTCGGTGGTCTTAATGCAACACGAATGCGTGATGCAGACAGACGGCTAGCGCTCTTAGGCGGCATGGGCGGAATCACATCTAAAGCGCAGCAGGTGGGTAGATAAATGAGCATTATTGGAACTGGATTCGGTCTTCGCCGACGCGCTCAAGAGGGTATGTCGGCAGTTGCAAAGCTTGAGGCTCAAGAAAACCAGCAGCGCATGCAGTTAGATGCTGCAAGACAGGCTCAAGAGATGCAGATGTACGGAATCTTTGGAGGCATTGGCGCCCAACAAGGAGTGCCAAAAGCTATTGAGGCCTACAAAGCCACTAAAGCAGCAAATGCTGCTAACGCAGCAGGAGCAGTAAAGACTGGCGCAGTAGCTAGTCCTGCCGTTCAAACGCCGACGGCGGCTCTTCTGCAAAATGCAGTTCCGGGTGCTTCTGGCACCGTCGGAGGACCGATGAGTGTGGTCCCGCAAAAGTCTGCAACCGCTCTTCTTAACAAGGCTTCAGTTGCTTCCGGTGGACAGGTAGCAGCGGGAGGCTCTGGCGTAGGAGCAGCAACTACTGGCGGCACTGTTGCGGGTGCAGGTGCGGCCGGTGGCACGGCTGCCGGAGGTGCCGCAGCAAGTGGCGCAGCAGCAAGCGGAGCAGCAGCAAGCGGAGCCGCAGCAGGTGGAGCGGCAGCTGGAGGTGCAGCAGCCGGAGGTGCAGCCGCAGGAGGTGCAGCAGCAGGTGGAGCAGCAGCAGGTGGAGCAGCAGCAGGTGGAGCAGCAGCGGGTGGCGGATCAGCAATGCTGGCGGGACTATCAGCTATAGCAGCGCCGCTAGCCATTGGTTTAGGTGCGGCTTACTTGATTAATAAGTTATTTGACTAGGGGGAAGCATGGCTACTAATTACTCAGGATTTGCCGAAGGCTTCCAAGGGGGCTTCGGTCTCATGTCAGATGCTTTTGATAAGAGTCGATTGCGGGACATTCAAGAGCAAGAACGAAAAGATATGGCGGAGTACCGTATCGGCCAGCAAGGTCTTGATCGGGATAAGCTAGAAGAAACTAAGCGCTCAAACACAGCATCAGAAGAAGCTGCCGCTCTAGCTGCTACTCGAGCCAACGAGCTAAGGACTAAAGAACTTGATGTTATAGAAACAAACGCAGCCACAGCTGGAATCAAAGCAGATACAGCCAGTATTACTGCTCGGGCCACGGCAGATGCTGCGGCAGCAGAACGCACTGAAGCTGAGCGCGAAACAAAAATACAGACGGACGCTTTGCTTGCCAATGAGTTACTTGGGCTATCAGAAATGTCACCCGAAGAACGAAACCTTCCACAAAATAAAGCCCGCGTAGATGAGATTATTGGCAGTCTTTCTGGGTCTCAATTTTACGATCCTAGCAAAGCGTTACGACCTGACATGAAGCAGTATGATCAAGAGATCGGCGCAATCATGACTAAAATTGCAAACGGGGAAGAGATTGCACCGGGTGATATCACTGCCAACGTAAAAGCGGCTATCACAGAAGGGCTTTCAGTTAACAACGCTAAGTTTGTTGGAGCCAACATTACGGCAGAAAGTTTTCCGCAGGCGCCTGCAAGTGCAGCCGGCGGAACCATTCTCGACGTACACGTTCATGATGTATCGGTTGCTTCTGGAAGTCCCGCCCAACAGGGTGTCAAAGCAACACCGGGCCAGCTAAAAGCCAAGGTTGCTGTTAAGTACCGCACTAAAGATGGAAAAATCGGTTATTACTACCCTGACCTGACTAACAATAGGTCTGGCAGTGGCGGCACACCATTCTCTGTAAATTTAGGCGATGCAGGACAAGCGTACGCCGCTCGATCAACCATGATGTCTGATCTACGAAATAACCCTAGATTCAAGGAGTTGGTCGAAGAGCGTTTGATTGAAAGAGATCACGGAGGATCTACTGAATTTAACGGTCAAGTAGAAAAGATGACAGAGACCATCATTACTGAACTTAAATCTTTAGAGACTGTAGGATCGGGGACAGATGAATTCATGACCTCTACTTACGGCCCTAAATTTGGCGGGATTGTTCAGGTCGGTGAAGACGCTCAAGACTTGGCTAACAATGTATTGGGTGTGCGTGAAAGAGTGAGAGAGCGGCTGTTATTCGGGCGATCTGTTAAGAGCGAAATTGAGCGATCAGATGCGTTTGTATCGAGAGTTAGAAACGGCTTGCGAACACAAATTCAACCCATCGGCATGGGTCAAAGACGAGCAAGGGTAAATAGTCGCGGAAGAAAGGTGACCGGTGAAGAGGTTACTCAGGGAATCGAGGAGTTTTTAGAGGTTTCTCTTGACGATCTGTCCTCTCAGCAACTTGTAATCCTGAATGAGTTCTTTGAGCCAGATGGCAGTATCACGGATGAAAACAAAGCAAGACTAATAGAATTCAAAGCCAAGCAAATAGTCATTTAAATCCAACTCATAGGAGTGTCGGATGCCATTAGTATCCTATGAAGACGACGATTCGATTGACCTTTTCATTCGTGAACAAGATCGATTAGGTCGTGCAAATACGCGCCAGCAGAAAACCGAGGAGCGTGCTTCCGCACAGCGAGAAATAGCCAACCTCGAAGATGAGACAAATGAGTCAGGCGATTTTGTTACGGGCGTCAAAGCTGGTTTCAAGCAAACGCAAGGTTTAGGCGGCGGCGTAAAAGCCCTTGCTGGATCTGTTTTTGGAAACGAGGATTGGGTCCGCGATGGCTTGGATTACTACAACGAGAAGATGGCTGAAGCAGAGGGTCTTGGTGGTAATGCTACCCGCGTTGAGGACATTGATGGCTTTGGCGATGCTCTTGATTATATGCAGTACACTCTCGGCACTCTTGTTCCTGACCTTCTTGGCGGGGGCGTTGTCGGATTTGCTGCGAAGGCTGGTGCCAAAAAGGTTGCCAAAGAATCCTTCAAAGAAGCTATTGATACTCGTGTCCAGCAGTCTGTTGCTGACGGTGCTGTAGAGACCGGGAACAAGATTGCTCTTTCAAAGCTCAGAAAAGAGTATGAGCAAGAAGCCCTTGGAAAAATACCTAGACGGGCTGCCTTGGTAGGAGCTGGCGCATATAGTGCCGCCCTCAACTCAGGTGAAAACTTTACAGAGATAGAAGCTGAAACAGGACTCTTAGACCCTGTTGCGGCATTAACAGTAGGTATCGCCCAAGGCGCCCTAGATAACTTCGGCGTGCCCATGAGGGCTTTCAAAAGACTTTTCCCTGACCGCTCGGCAGAAGGTTTGCGAACAGCAATTGCTGAGCAGATGAATGACAACCGTGGCAACATAAGAAAAATACTAACAGGCACAACTAAGACCGCTGGAGTTGAGGGTGGTGTAGAAGCCCTGCAAGAAGTAATGGGCCGCGCCGCGGTGGCTTGGGCAAATGAGAGCTTGCCTGAATCTGAGAAGCAGGAATTCCTTGATATTATGGGGGGAGAGAACGCTCAATCCCTGTACCTCAACTCTTTTGTAGCTGGCGCTTTAGGTGGCTCTGTTATTGGAGGCACTGCGGAAACGCTAGACGCTGTTAGACCTCAGTTTGATCCAAAAGATTTTGACGATCGCCTAGCCAAGATGGTTGAGGCTAAGCGAGCTGCAAAAAAAGCAGCCGCGGAAGCAGATAACACCCCCCAAGAAGATAAGATTAAGCTAGGAGATATGCCCCTAGAGCCAGAAGAGCAGACTATCTACTTGGGCAGTCTACCCGGACCTCTACAGCAGCAGTTACTTGATGACGGTATAGAGGATGACACTGCGCCGATAGCAGCCGTCCAAGCATCTATCGAGAAGCTAGATGGCATTCAGCAGCAGAAATCAAAGGCTGCCCTAGAAAGACAAGGCATTGCTAGCCGTCGCCGTAGAAAGGTTCAGGCTGAAAAAGAGCCCGGCGTGGTTGCGTTTGAGGGGCCGATATTCACCGTTGCTACACCTCAGTCACTGAAGGAAAAGCAATCGGAGTTAGAGCAACAAACAAAGGAAGGCTCAGAGAAGATTCAGGTGAATGGTGATGACACCTACACACCAGAGTCTATTTCTTTTTCTGGATTGCTGAAGACCATAACCGGCGCCCGTGGTGGCGACCCTATGATCAACAATAAAAATGAGTCTGAAGATCCTATAGTTTTGCAGCCTCTAGCTGATCGCTATGAAAACCCTAGAGATCCGTTAGAAGTTCCTGAGCTAGAAGAGACCATGTCCATTTACTTGGATCTATTGGATCGAGGTGTCCCCCGGCAGCACATAGAATCCGTAACCGGTACGTATGCTATAGAGGGTGACGTAGATCTTCCTGACGACGCAGTTGCTGCATACTTCCCCCAGTCTGGGGCAGTAGGAATTAACACGCAGCAGCTTACACAAGGGCTGTCAGATGAAGAGGCAGCTCGTGTAAATCGATTCGCAATGGCCCATGAGGTATGGCATTCAGCCGACAGTGAGCAAGGCTACTCAGATACCCTCCCCGACTTGGCTATGGATTTCGCAGATGTTGATGGAGACGGCTTGCCTGACATGGACCTCGGCGATGTTGTCGATGAGATTTATGTTAACTGGGAGAACGGAACCGATCTTGGTAAGCGTTTCGGCTATCCATTTAACCTTCTTGAGGGCATGCTCAATGACGCAGCTCCTGAAGACCGGCCGGAGATACTTCGGTCAACGCAGCGAGAAGTTTTCGCGCAGCTCGGGGCAATGCTTACAGCTAATCCAAAGCTACTTAAAGAAAGCGCTCCAAAGGCGTACAATCTTATCAAGTCACTGCGAGACAACCCAACCCTAACTGCGGAGAACATCACCAGTGAACAGGCGCAAGATCAAACAGACAGTCCTTCCACCGATGCTACAGCAGTACCGGGACAAGTTCGGGCACCTCCCATCGAGGGAAGCCCAGAAGTTCAAGACGATGGAGGAGCTGGACCAGTTAGCGGAGATGGCCTTGAGACGGGGCAAGCCGATCAGGAGCTGGGAGGACAGACCGAACCTGAGGACGGGGACGCTGCTGGACAACTTCTACGGCAACAAGTAATTGATTTCGTAGCCTCACAAGGTGAGGTTGCCGGCATCTCGTCAATCCAAAAGAACATCCGTAAGGGGTTCAATCCAACCGTTGAGGTAATCGACGAGCTGTTAGCCGATGGTTTGCTCGAGGAAAACTTTGCCCCCGACGGTTCGCGTTCATACAAAATCCCAGAGCAGGCAGAACCTCAGCAGCAGACTGAAGATCCGCAGGCGATAAGACGGCAAGTCCCTATTTCGAATGCTGTAGAGCGGGCAAAAACCAAGTATGCAGAATACTCTACAGCTCTTGAAGAGGAGTTCTTTGGCAACTTCTGGCCTAAGATCTTGTCTGAAGTTGGTGGGACCGTAGAACCTGAAAAGACCAAGACTGCTGCTAAGCGTGCGGTAAAGGATATTGAGGATTGGGTTCGGGAGAACCCCAAGTACAACAATTACTATAGTGAAGACATGGCAGCCGTTCGTCAGTCTCTAGAAGAGTATTATGGAGACGTTAACGACGACGATCTTCTATTTTTTCAAGTTGCTAATGGACTGACTTCTCCGGCCACCCAGCTCAAATCCAATGTTGGCGATGCTGTTAGAGTGCTGAACCTGTTTAAAACAGAAGGGAACTTAGACTCGATAGTTATGGGTGTCAGCGCTAAAGGTAACGCTGTCATCGACTCAACACCTATCTCTATCTCAGGCACTACCGGACCAACAAAAGCACGGTCCTTGAAGGTGTTTGATCGACTCATTAAAGAAAAAGGTGGTGTACGACAGGCTGTCGATTTCTTGAAAGAAGGCGTCACCCCAAAAGAATTACAGGCTTTTAACCGTGAGATGGGCTACGTAAGCAACATACCGGGCATACCTGCGATCAAGGCTTTAGTTCAATCAGCTACAGGACAAAATCAACTACTCCCGAGATTCTTTATCTTCAACAAGAAGATCGGTGCCTACACGATGAATTTGTCCGGAGATCCACGATATACTACAGTGGACGTTTGGGAATCGCGGTTCATCAGAAGTTATTTTGATGGACTTTATCAAGAGAACACCGGTCTACCCGCAACTGCTTCTGAAAGTGAGCTGTTCCAAGAGTTCTCAAGCCTGTTTAAAGAAGAATATGACAGGATAACCGGCGGCAATGCCGACCCATCAACTCTTCAGGCAATGCGTTGGTTCTATATGATCAATGCAGCTAGAGAGTCTGGGTATAGAGGAGCTTCAACAAATGAAACAATCTCAGAAATCACCGCCCAGCAACTCCAAAGGCTTGGAGGACGCAGCGAAGCTAGCGGGCGAGCGAGCGATGAAACGGTTAATGCTGAAAATGAAAGCCAACCGGAACCAGTCGCAGAAGAAGGAACCTCAGGACAAGTAGAAAACCCTGAGGCTATACGTGTCCCCTCGTACCGAAGCGAAGACGCCAAAACAATAGCTCTTAGGGATACGGCTCGTGAAAACGAAAACATCCCGTACCATGAAACAATCAGTGAGCTTGAAGAAGACAACCGCTTCTGGATTGACGAGCTTGATGTTACCCCGCGATTTAAAAGGCTTCTCAAAGCGCTAGATCGAGAAGACTATTTGGGCTTTGACACAGTAGACGAAGCATTACGAATGCTGTTCAGGGATCTCGATCCCGTTGAGAACTTTGACCTATCTCCTGCCTTCAAGTCTGCGCTTGGTAGATACATTAACGACGTTAACGGCTTCACTGCCGAGGACGTTCAGTACATCCGGGTAGATGAACCGTTCCAGCAGGACGTCAGCTTTAATCTTAACGACGATTACACCGTAGATAAGAGTGTGGATAGTCGCCTTAAAAGGCTAATGCCAAAAGGGATTACTCGTAAGCTTAGTGATCGCCTTGAAAGATTAAAGGATCTTGAGAATCGATTTGCTCAAGTCCTTGGTCTTGATCGACTGCCTTCTGCTTTTTCTGCTTACGACAACGAAAACCTCATGCACTCCAAAGCTCAGAAGCAGCTGGATGATTTTGAGGAAGAGCACGTCAAGCCAATTGCTGAATTAATTGCCGATGCTGACGTAGATTTAGAGCAGGTTGGTTTGTATCTGTTAGCCAAGCACGCCCCTGAGCGTAACGCCAAGATTGCACAGCAAGAGCGTGATCTACGTGAACAGCAAATCCAAGCTCTTGAAGAGCAGATGGATACCGTCGAGGACGAGAGCGATCTAAACCTTATCAAGAAAAAACTTGATGTCCTTAAAACTGCACCGTTCAAGTATCAAGAAAAAGGTTCAGGACTTACTGATGCAGAAGCAGAGGCAATCATTGAGCTTGCTGAATCAGAAGGTCAGGCCAATTCTCTTGAAGGGATTGCAGACCGCGTCTACCAGATGCTCACACAAATGCGAGAGAACATGGTTGAGCAGGGTTTGCTCGACAACAGGACCAGAGAGGACTGGCAGGACACGTATCAATTCTATGTGCCTTTGAAAGGATTTGCCGCATTCCCTGAAGGTCTTGAGATGAAGGGTGGTAATGGGACACAGGGCTTCAGTATCAAAGGCTCTGAAAGCTTCAAGGCCAGAGGTCGGATAACCCTACCCGTCAACCCACTAACGGTATCGATGAAGGATGCCGAAGAAAAAATTGTGCGCGGGGAAAAAAATAGAACCGCCCAAAAATTACTCAAGATGTTTGAGAAGTTCCAGTCTCCTGATAACTGGAGAGTGTATAACCAGAAGGTGCGACCACCACGCGATAACAACCCTTCTGAAATGAAAAGCAATCAAGAGCTACGTTCAGAGCGTCGTGCTGACGATGGGCTGCCCCGGTACATAGAGGTAAAGCGTAGAGGCAAGTCGTTCTTCATTGAAGTCAGAGATCAGGAGCTAAACCGGCAGCTACAAAGTGGCGGTGTTGGCATGTTCAACAACCAAGTCGACTTCATGAACAAGGCTCTGACCAACATGCAGAAGTTTCAAAACTTCCGCCGCAATATGCTGATCAACTACAACCCATCGTGGGGTCTTGTTAACCCGATACGGGATATACAGACTGGTTTAGCTTTTGCTATTTCAGAGCTTGACGCAAAGGGTGGCCGGCTTGAAGGCAAGTTTGACGGAGTTACTGACCTTGTTGGAAAAGTAGGCAAGTCATACATGCCCTCTCTCAAGGCGTTCTACAGAGCGCGCAGAGGTTCTGAAGGTAAGACTGAGGAAGCAAGAGAGTACGATCAGTACGCTAGCGAATACATCGAGGACGGTGCTCCTACTGGCCTTTCTGTCGCAAAGTCGTTAGAAGAGCAGCAGGCCAGATTTGAAACGATCATGGGGCAGTCTGCTAAGGCAAAAGGCATCAATAAGCTACGGCCTTTCTTTGACTGGGTCGAAGATGCCAACCAGACGACTGAGAATGCTGCCCGGTTATCTACCTATATAGAGGCCAGAAAGGCGGGTGTAGAGCGTGCAGATGCCGCAACTCTAGCAAAAGACTTGACGGTTAACTTTAACCGCAAGGGTGAGTATAGCTCCGCAATTGATAGCTTGTATTTATTCTTCAATGCCGCCGTTCAGGGTAACGTCAACATTATTAAGGCGCTAGCCCGCGGCAAGAAAGACGGAGGCGTTAGCAAGGCTCAGACTGTGGCAGCAAGCATGGTGATGTTTGGCTTCGCTAGAACATTGGCCAACATCTCAATGGCCGGTGAGGATGACGACGGAGAATCGAACTACGTTGACTACAACGAGTATGTGATGAAGACCGCCATGGTGTTCACAGATGGTCGTCAGGGCTATGCAATGCCAATGCCGTACGGCTATGGTCTGTTAGACAACATCGGTCGGTTCGGTGCAGAGATGGCAATGGGCATCAAGACGCCGGAGCAGGTGTCTGTGGATTTAGCCACATCTGTCGATCATCACTTCAACCCCATGAGTTTGCACGCAACTGGTGACGATAGAGACCTGATCGAAAGCGCAATCCTAAAAGGCATGTTCTTCCTTAGTCCAGACATTGGTGACATGGCTATCGAGCAGATTGCCAACATCAACTTCTTTGGATCTAACGTAACCATTCCTCAAAACCCGCTGATGGTAGAAAGACCTGCGGCATATGCCTCAAAGCGCGGTACAAACGAAGCCGTAACCGCAATCACTGAGTTCCTTAATGACATTTCAGGGGGCAGTGAGTATCGCAGCGGCGCTGTGGACCTTAATCCAGAGAGAATCATGCACTTCTACGAGTTCTTAATGGGTGGCGTAGGTCGATTCTTGGATGACTCGTCTGACACTGTGATGAAGATGGCTTCCGAAGAGCCTGATCTCTTCCCTAAAGACATTCCCATACTGCGTACCTTTGCTCCTATGGCGAGCGAGTACTCAGACAGGGTCACCTTCTACAGTAATCGTGGCGACTACCAGCAGTATAGAAAAGAGTACAAAGAATCGACACCAGCTGACCGTAGAAACTTACAGCAACGATTTGGCCCAAGGCTGTATCAGTTCGAGATTACTCACAAACAAATTGAGAAGCAGCTTAGAGACCTTAGAAAGAGGAAGAAGGCTTTGTACGATGACAAAGTGATTGACTCGATGATGAGGTGGAAAAAGTTGCAAGCTATTGCTGAGAGAGAAGAGCGACTTTACGACGAATACAACAAGCGATTCGAGTCGGTAAGACCGTAAAGGTTCAACTCATTAGAGAAATCGTTGCGGCACGAGGCTTCTCTAAGTTATTGATTTATAAGGAAACCCGTAGGTTTACCTTGCCAAGGTACAGGTCGCCAGTTCGAATCTGGTTTCCCGCTCCATTCACTCTAAGCCCCTGATTTCTCAGGGGTTTTTTGTTTCTGAAGGGCTTGGACCCATCCAGTGTACAACTTTCACCTTTTTTGTTTTGAACGATGTACCCAAAATCAAGGTTCAACTCGCTCTCAACTTGCCCTCAATGCGACTTGCAGCGTCCAACTTATGGAAGTTGCTCATGTGGGTATAGCGCTGTAACGAATTAAGCGAACGCCATCCACCAATCTCCATCAGCTCACGAGTGTCAGTCTGAGCTTGGAAGTGCCACGTCGCAAACGTGTGTCGCATTGTATGAAAGCTTGTGCCCTTAGGTAGTCCGGCTAAGTCCACAGCCTTCCGCCAAGTCTTATTACAGACCGCGCTACGACTGAACGGCTTGCCGTTATCCTGAACAAAGACGCCGTCAATCTTGCCTCGCAAAAATGGTCTGCGCTTTACCAATTCCTCTTGAGCACGCTCACGTCTTTTTAAGATGTCGCGTGCATCACCATTCAGAGGAATGAGTGCCGGCTTACCATTCTTTGTTTCGGTCGACTCAATCGACATGTACCTACCGTCCTTGCTTATCTGAGACCAGCGTAGTGTCCGTACGTTGTTGTTGCGTTGTCCGCAACTCAAGGCAAACTCCACCATGTCCGCTCTCAGCGGGTCTAGCCATCTCAATAAAGATCTAACTTGACCCGGGTCTAAGTGCAACTCTCTCATCGCTTCCGGCAATGTCTCGATTTTTGGCACACCCTCAATGACTTCAAGCTTGTCCCGTGCGTAGCACAGTGTCAGCCGTAAGTACTTGAGGTACGTGTTCACAGTCGAGTTACTAAGACCGTGCTCGTAAAGCAGCTCCTCTTGCAGATCGTTAATGTCTTTAGCCCGGATAGTAGAAATGTTTCTATTACCCCAGCGCTCGACCATCTGCTTGATCGCTAGTTTTGCCGCACGACTCTTATCATTACCTCTGCGTGTTTTTATTTTTAAATACCGCTCTGCTACATCTTTGAACTTCATATGACTCTCCGTGTGTATGAAGCCCCGCACCGCAGCTATACCTTATCAAAAAAAGGGGGGCGTTTCCGCCCCCAATCACAAGGAGCCACCTTTCGGGGCGGCACGTTTTTTAGTCACTGGTGTGCCAAGCCAGTCAGGAACTCGGGTACCTATCAGACCCGAGGACTAATTAACAACCTCGCCTTCTGCCACTTCCTCTGCCTCTTGGGGGAGGGGTTCCGGCAGAAGCTTTTTAGCATCAGCCAAGGTTGAGTCTGCACCGGCTCGAGCTGCCTCAAGTAAAGGTGTCAGCATCTGGATTGCTTGGTTAGCTTGTTGAACGAGTGCCAGCATCTGGCGAGGTCGCTCTCCAATCTCTTGAAAGTTGTACGACTTACCGTCGATACTAATTGTTTGATCACTCATCTTTTATGCTTACTCCTAGCGTTGTTTCGTAAAAGTTCATATGACCTTGGCGCTTGCACCAAGATCCTTGCTTGTGGGACGACCCTATTCTTGCTGAGGTCACCTCGCCCACAAATCTCACAGAAGTCATCAGGCGTGTACCAGTACTCCTGAATTCCTACGAGAGCTATTGAGACTGTGGGGCTGACCTCTAGGATCTCACCACCAACAGTCATAAGTTGTTCAACACAGCCGTCTTTGGAATACACATTTAAGAGACAATCTTGCTTGCCCTTGTGGTCCCGGACGCGTCGAACCCATATTTTGTGCTCGAACGTAGTCTCTGGACTTTGGGGGTCCATGTTCTTTCCCCCGTATAAGACGCTATCGACAGCTCGCGTTAGCCGTAAACCCATATCAATACCTTTAAAACGGAATGTCTTCCTCGGGAAAGTCAGCTTGCTGTGGTGCAGGCTGTGGGGCTGGCTTGTTTGCAGGTTTGTTGGGTAACCAGAACTCGACGTTCAGCTGAGAGACTTCGCCATCGCGCTTCTGTTCAGCAACTTCTAGGTTGTATCTAAAGGCGTCACCGCCATTGATATCGAGTGCTCCCTGCAACTTATCGATCATGTCCTGATCGATCTTCAGCCAACCGTCGAAGCTTGGAATCTTCAGCGCTTGCTGCTCTTTACTTAGATCTGTAAACCAGCCGTACTGCTTGAGCTTGTTGTACTTCTCAAGTTTTTTCTCTCGATCTAGCGGGTAAAGGCGCCCCTTACCAGCATTAATTGCCTCGAAGGCAGTAGGTTTATTTTGCATTAGTCATCTCCGATTGATTTGATTGATGATTGCAGTGAATTACTCTGCCGACGCCATTCGTCGATAGAGCTATCTTTCTCTAGCAGGGCTTGTTCCCCGCCAAGAAATTCAAATGCCCCGCGGAAATCCACCGGAGGAGTTTTCTTGATGACCTGTATAGACACGAATCCGTTGGTGATTGACCGCTCGTACTTTTTAACTAGCTCTTTCTTGAGTGCGTCACGGCTAGCCTTGAGGTGGTCTAGGTCTTGAAGTGCTTGATAGTTCATGACCTCAATCTCATTGATCTTGCCTTGAATGTCGGCAAGCTCAGACATCTGGTCATCTTGGATTTCATCGTAGTCAGGCTTCAGCGGATCAAGGTGCTTTTGAGCCCGTTCAGGATCGGCAGCTTCAGCTTGAATGAAGTCATACCAAGCCTTGAACAAATCAAGTCTAGTGACGGACCCCTTTTTTGGTGTTGGCAACAGCCTTCCTTCAAGCTCCTCGTCCAACCAATCCCAGTTGCGCTCTACTCTATCGATGTGCCATTGGCCTTCAGCCTGTGGATCGGTCGCTAAGTAGCACATGAAGTCACACCAATCTAGGTCACAGACCTCCATGACCATGTGGCACTGCCACAAATACATGATTCGCTTTTCGTCAAAGACCGAGTAAGGCGCCTTGGTCCACTTAGGATAGGGGCACTTGAACTCGGCACAGCCTTCAATACCAATCAGACCATCAGGCGATGCGGCTAGGAACGAGTGCTTTGAATGTACAACCAAGCCAGTCTCATCAACTTTGTACCGTTGAATTTGCTCAAGCTTAACCCGGGCATAGTCCTCCATCATGGAGCCATGCTCTACTGCCGCGTTGGTTTGAAACTCAGACTCGGCGCCAAGGATAGCCCTTACCTCTTGGCGGACAACTTCCGCGACCTTCATGTAAGGGTGCTTGTTCTCATAAGCAGCGCAGATACTTGCTTTGATCAGGCCAGCTCTGGCTTTTAGCCACCCTTCAGAACCTTGGGGGTGCATCATGCTGACCACCCCTTCTTGCTACAGACCTCTTCCCACCGATTGAGACGGTAGTCTTCCAGCCCGCGAGACTTCAGAGCCTTAACATATCGATCAAACATTTTTTGACCGGCAGTTTTTGTTCGCGCCTTTTGGATTTCTTCGAGGCTGGTCATCCAAAGCCTATCAATGCTGTTCCTGACTTTTGAGTCCGCTTCTGTGTCGTCCGTGGGTAAAACATCCCCAGAGGACTGGTCAGTGACTTCTTCTACAACCCCCGGCTCTTCTGCCGTTGGCTTCTTGAGCCACAGTTGATGGCCAAGGCCGAACTCAGCCATCGCCTTAACGCGACACCTTTGCTTGGCGGTGTTTATTTGAAAGCTGTTTGGGTTGCGTACAACATCACCGCCGTCTCTCACCATGTAAGAGGTGATCTGGGTGTGCCCTAAAACCGTCATGCGACACCTAACCTCGCAGGTACCGTCATTGAAGTAATGAACTTCCCGGCTGTCGGGGTCTTCGGTAAATTCCCATGTGTATTCTGGGAAGTTTTCCATCATGAGTACGTGCGCGTTCATCCAAGACACAGCGGGAAACTTTTCCCCGCTTATCGTTTCGGACTCAGTGCAGTGTGGTTTTATGTTTACAGCAGAAAGGGTTGCCCATATGTGGGCTTTAGAAGTCTTGTCCATGTCGCATATCCGTGTAGTAAATCAATAGATTCACCACAAAGTTTACGCTTGCAAATGAGTTTGTCAATTACTAGATGGATTTGGACTGTCTTTTCCTATTAATTTTGCGACCACATCGTCACATTCTTTTACATGTATCGATGGATTATCTTCAATAAATTTCCGGATTAGTTTGAATAAAGCCTCGTCCGTGAGTTTCTCTTTTCCCATTCTTCCGATCCTTGGTCTGATTATTTAGCCAAAAAAGTCTTTAGATTTTCCATAAACGACTCAAGCGATTGCTCGTCAGACTCGCCCATTAGGACGAGAGCGGCCATCTGCTTGGCGCTCAAATCGATATTGTATTTATTTTCAAAGTTTTTACACCTGTGAATGAGTTCAGATAGTCTAGATTCTGAGATGAAAGCGCCTCTTGACTTTCCGGTCGACCATTCGTAGAAGTCTAAACCGAATTCATCTGCGAAATTTATTCCCGTTTGGATATTTTTTGGAAGGCTACCCTTCAGCCAAGCATCCGCGGTTGCGTTACTACAGCCGGTCTTTCTAGCAATTTCAGAGGCTCGCCCCCAAGCTGCGACTCCGCGTTTTGTTAGTTGTTCGTTTAGGTATTCCGATCGTTTCTGATTGTCATAGTGCATTTAGCTCATCCGTGTGAAGTTTTTTTAGTCTACTCGAAAAACTCTGTTAAATGCGAATTATTCTCATCAACTCAGTTATGATAATTAAATTTGCACTATCAAAAGAATTTTCTTATCGTTACATGCGCTTTACAGCGAACCACCACACGGAGTAGTTAATGATTTTCAAACCTGCGGCTCACAAATCTCGGCACTACACCAAGCTGCCAAACGATTTGCTGCGTGACCCAGACCTAACCCCGGAAGCCATAGGCGTTCTAGCTTACCTTCTTACGCACGTTGACAACTGGCGTGTCACTCAGCGTCAGCTTAGTAACCACTTCAATTGCAGCCCCGGCCGGATTAAGAATATCGCCGATACGTTAGAAACCTGTGGGTACATTCGCAGAGTTAGGTATATAGATCAGGGGAAGCACGTATTTGACTGGGAGGTATATGACGAAAAGCAAGATGTCGAAAACCGACATGTCGAAAAACAAGATGTCGAAAATCAGCACCTAAGAATAAACATAGCTAAAGAAGAAACATCTACTAAGAAGAAACATTGGAAAGAAGAACTATCAGACTCCTGCCCTGAAGGCATTCCTAAACTGACATGGCGTGAGTGGTGGGAGTACAAGGCTGGCACTCGCAAGCCGGGTAAGTCGACGATCACTAGGCAGACCCATGACTTCGAGACAATGGCCAAAAACGGATTCGATTTATCAGAGCTAATCCCCTTCGCTATCAGTCGAGGATGGCAACGTATTGGGAGTCCAGACTGGGACTCGCTCAATCGATTTAAAAATAAACAAAGAACAGATGATTATCTTGCTGAGGTTAAGTAATGGATATACGTGTGCTCAAATCAGAGCTTGGGAGGTATGCCCATCAAATATGCCAAGAGTTGTTTCCCGAAGGGATCATAGAGTCGGGGTGTTACAAGGTAGGCAGCATCGAGGGGGACAAGGGACGGAGTTTTTCGTGCTACCTGCATGGCGATAAGGCTGGGAAGTGGATTGACTTTGCAACTGGCGATGGTGGCGACATGCTTGATCTCATCCAACATGGTCGAGGCATGTCACTTACTGAGGCCATGGAGTGGTCAGCTAAGCGCTACGGTATACGGGATTACAGCCCCGCCCCAAAAATTTCGCAGTCGGCAAAGAAAAAATACTCCACCCCTGCCCCACCATCTAGAACCAGTAACAGCCTGATACATGAGTACATGCAGAAGCGTGGGTTCAGGGAGATGGGTGAGGTGTGCTTCCGGTACAAGATCTATGAGACGGAGACCCGTGGTGGGCTTGATGTCGTGTTCCCGTTCCATGACGTGTCGGGTGACCTTGTATTCCTGAAGACAAAGCCGATGAATCATGATGGCAATCCGTCTACTCAGAAAGACCTCCGGCCGATACTGTTTGGTTGGCAGGCTATGCCGGCAAGTGCTCGCAAGGTGTGGATCACTGAGGGCGAGTGGGACGCGATTGCATGTGGTGAGCTTGGATTTCCAGCGTTGAGCGTGCCAATGGGCGGGGGGAAAGGCGCCAAGCAAACCAATTGGATCGCCAACGAATACGAGAACCTTGCCCGGTTTGAAGAGATCATCATTGCCACTGACATGGATGAGCAAGGAGATCTAGCGGCCCAAGAGATCATGAAGCGTTTAGGCGACCGGTGCTACCGGGTGAAGCTCCCAACAAAAGACATCAACGAGCTACTTCAAAAGCAGGGTTACGAGCAGTCTCGGCTGGTTCTCGAGGCGGCGTATGAAGAGGCCCGATGGCAAGATCCTGACACACTGCGCTCTGTCATGGAGTTTGAAAAAGACATCGATGATTACTTCGATAAGTCGATCAATGACACGCAGGGGTTTGGCTCGGGGTGGCACAAAATAGACGAGGAAGACATACGGTTTCGGCCGGGCGAGATGTGGGGTATTACCGGCATCAACGGTCATGGCAAGAGCATGTGGCTAGGTCAGCTATGCCTGAATGCTGTTGAACAAGGGCAGAAGGTATTAATCGCTTCATTCGAGATGAACCCAAAACAGACTCTTGGTCGCATGATGAAGCAGGCGGGAGGCAGCTCCGAGCCACCGAAGGACTACCGCCAAAAGCTGATGGAATGGATGGGTGCAAACCTTTGGCTGTACGTCGACAACATAACGCCTAAGCCTGAAGACCTGATGAAGTGTTTCGAGTATGCGTACCGCCGCTACGGTGTTTCGGTGTTCGTCATTGACTCACTGACAAACATGGTTAGGCAGGACGACTTCGAGGGTCAGCAGAAATTTGTCGAGAAGGTCGTGAACTTCAAGATGACTACCGGCGCCACTGTGTTTTTGGTCACGCACTCCCGGAAGGGCGAGGACGAGCACAAAGCCCCGAACAAGTACGACGTCAAAGGTAGCGGATCGATTACCGATCTTGCCGATGGGTTTATGTCGTTGTGGAAAAACAAGCGAAAGGTCGAGCACCTCGAGCAGTGCCGAGTGTTAGGTGAAGAGCCAGACGAAAAGTTTACCAAGCAGTGGGACGTCTACCTCGAGATTCTGAAGAACCGTAACGGTGGATACGAGGGCAAGGTCGGTTTCGAGTTTGACAATCGCACCTGTCAGTACCTCGAGCGCCGATCAGGCCGGCCAAAGTATTACATCAAGTACTCCAAGGAGAATCCAAATGGATAACGAAAGGTTTGCGAAAGCCATCCGCGATGCGGGTGCAACTGTGCAAAAAGCAGAGAGGGATTTAGGCTATGCCGAAGCTACTGAGAAAAGGGTTGCGGCTCAGCTCATGATGACGGCAGAGCATGCTCACGGGCAAAAGACCGTAGCGGCTCAGACCAAGTGGGCCGACGAGCAGGACGAAATGTTCAATGCCCGCGTCAATCGGGGCACCGCCAAGGGCGCCCTCGCCTCCGCAAAAGCTAACCTTCTTGCAGCCGAAGTCTCGTTTAAAACGTGGCAAACAGAGATGGCCACCAACCGAGCAGAAATGCGGACGTTGATGGGATGAAGTCTCACTCTGCCACCAAGGAAGAGAAAGAATGGATGGATGCCATCGTTCAGCTGGGGTGCATTGTTTGTCGCTTGCATCTTGGCGTGAAGTCGCCGGCCGAGGTCCATCATATTTCAGGAAAGGTAAAACCGGGGGCGCACTTAAACACAATACCACTATGCCCCAACCACCACCGGGCCGGCTTAGCTACGCCAATGTGCGTGTCTCGCCACCCTTACAAAGCTCAGTTCATTGAGCGTTACGGATCAGAGGAATATCTACATGAGCAAACATCATCACTTATCGTTGAACGACGCGACACCGGAAGACTGGGACCGAGTCTCGAAGCCGAAGCACTACTCTAGTCAGAACGACAAGTACCCTGACCTCGAGTGCATCGACTCCACCAAAGCGAGCATGTCTCCCGAAGGCTTTAAAGGCTACTTGAAGGGTTGTGTCCTCAAGTACATGTGGCGTTACGAGGACAAGGACGATCCGAAGCAAGATCTAGAAAAAGCGCAGGAGTATCTGCAACGGTTACTGGAAGAGGTTTCCAATGGTTAATTCAAGGACCAAAGGTGCTCAGTTTGAGCGTGAGATCGTCAATCTCATGCGTGATTGGCTGGGTGATGAGGCCACTCATGGCCTGCGTCGAAACCTGACGCAGTATCAGGTTGCAGATGAGGGAGACCTGAAGCTGGGCCCGTTCCTGATCGAGTGCAAGCGCTACGCAAAAGGCGATATCCACCAAGGCTGGTGGTGGGATCAAATTTTGAAGGCCGCGGGAAAAGAATATATCCCCCTCCTGATATATCGATTCGATAGACGCCCAACCAGAATGGTCTTCCCTTTACATATAGTCGGAGACTACCCCGAGAACCTCGATTACACCTGCACGGTAGGTGTGGAGGAAGGAATTATGATCATCAGAGAGAAGCTCTGTGAGAGTTCCAGAGTTTAGGCGCCACTTAGAGCTAGCCGCAGTAAGGCTAGAGTACCCACTGGTTGCGGAATACGTGCGCGAGAATGTCCCGGAGGATTTCCACGACATGATGTACGCTTCGCTGTACCTCGAACTACCCCAGCACTACGCCAAGCAGGACGTGGACCGAATCAAGGAGCTGTTAGCCATGCTCCCGGAGGAAGAGCCAGTCCGAGACTTCAATGAGATCGTGACCTATTGGACGCGTCGGATATGGGCCAAGAATCATGGCTAGACCTATTTACGAAACAGCGAAGGACAGAACCAACGAGGAAGATATCGCCAATCAGATCGCTGAGCGATACAACGCAAAAGCTGTCAAGGCAAAACGCCTGTATGGGCTTGACTGGTTCTTTGAGCGCGATGGGTACGTTGTGGGGATGGTTGAGATCAAGGCTCGTAGGTGTGCTAGCTCGGACTACAAGACTTACATGATCAGCGCTGACAAGATTGCGCGCATCAGGATGCTGTCCAACGTCTCAGGCATTCCCTCGTTTCTGTTTGTGTCGTGGACCGATTGTATTGGCTACATCAATCTAGCTGATCAGCCGGACTTCACGGCTGTTGGTGGTCGCAGGGACCGGGGGGATGATCAGGACGTGGAAGCTGTGTTGCACTATCAGATCGATAGGTTCATTCGGGTATAAAAAAACCCTACGGTTGTAGGGTCATCACAAGTAGTTTCATGGCTGGCTCTGGCATCTTCCGGTAGCCTCTGGTGCCGGGTGATCGGGTCCAGTTGTAAACGCCCTCAACCTTCATCCCCAGCAGTTCAGCTATTTCTTTTGCTGACAACCCGCGCCTACGCATTATGAGCTTCAGTGCTTCGTTGTTATCCATACTTCCCCCGCTTGAAAAACTCAGGGTAGACAATCTCTAGGGCCGGCTCATCGTTGAGCCTTAGCAATACAGTCGAGTAGTCAAACAGAATGCAGACGGGCTCTTGAAAGCGTTTTGCCATTTGCTCAGCCGCCTGCATCGCCAGTACGGCGTCTTCACTGTCATTGCTCGCGAAGTTAAATTTCACGAGTAGACGACCTCGCTCAAATAGTTCTCAAGCTTTTTCTCGTCGTCTTCGTTCAGCTCGATGATTGTCCCTTGCCACTCCAGCCAATCCCACTCAACCTCGCAGAACGGCGTCGACTCAGTGACCCCCCATGCCTCAGTGTCCTCTTTCCAGCGGTGGACCTTGGCATTGATGACGTCAATGTCCGCCAGCTTAATTTCAATATGCGCTGTGACCATTACTGAAGCTCCCACTTATAAGCGATGTAGTCATTGTGCGACTGCTCTTTAAACCCACACTCCCGGTGCAGTCGTACCGTGTAGCTTCCGTTGCTGAATCTAGCGCCAGCAATGTACGCGGGCTCAGCAAAGTAGCCGCTGACCGACAACTTGGTCTCAGGGAAGACTGAGTCGCAGATCTTGTGCAGGGTTTCTTCCTCGTCACCATGAAACCCGTGCTCGTCGATGACTAGGTTTATCTCCAGAACCTCGTACCACTGGTCCTTTGCACCTTCCATGTTTTCCATATAGAACAGCCACTTGTGCGGTCCCAATGCTGACTGCTTCATGGTTCCGGAAATATCAATCAACCGGGGGTGATGTGGGTTGGAGATAAAGTGTTTTTCTCCCTCTAAAATGTCGATATCCGCTTTGTCGCCAATCTCAAATCTGCTCATGGTTTAACTCCCTAGCGAGTAGGCTTTTGAGTGCTGTCAGGTCTGCCTTGTCGATGATGACCTCGCCAAGCGTTCGCTCGAGCGCAGTCATTAATTTGCGTCGCTTCAGCAGCTCCACAGCCATTGATTTCTGATAGTCTGCGCGGAGCTTCACTCCACTTCCGGCTGGAGACACCATCGTCTCCAAAATGTGCGTTGGTAGTTCATAGTGCATTTGCTTTTTGCCTCTTCTCGTTAAGCTTTCGGACCAGCTTGGGCAAGTCCTCAACTTGGAACTCGTCGAACGTAAACTCGACGCATAGGATGGTGACTACCTCGTGCATCAGGTAGCCACCGTTTAACAGGTCAGTAGCCCTGTCGATCACTGTGTATCGGTAAGCTGGGCTGATCACCACTGCCTCCCGGTTACAACTTTCTCAAAATTAATCCGATCCCAGCCCGTGAACTCAGAGTCGTCCTCTTCAGTTTCGAAGTGGTCGCTTACACGGTCATAGATATTGTTGATGATCGACTCACCTTGATCACTCCAAAAGTAATCAGAAATGCACACCATCGGATCGTGCTCTGATCCATTGGCGTAGATCAGCCAGAAGCCACCCAGACGTTGCCATGTGCCATCGCTCCACTGCTCGTGGACAATGAGGTAGTCCTCTTCCGTAGCCGCCATAGACTCCAGCACAGAGGCCATGTCGGTTGATTTGTGGAGCGTGTCCTCTTCTCCGTCGTTGACGGTGATTGCTAGCCGCATCAATTCCTGCGGCGCTAAGATTTCCAGAACCAACTGGGCCACGCAGGCCCGGTCGGAGAAAGGTAAGGTGTTGAGATTCATGACTGCACCTCCATGCTTTGCGTGTCGTTGTTCCAAGCAAGCTTGTGCTTTGACGTTGACTCGATGGTTTTGAGTAGATGCTTCAGCGCTGTAAGCTTCTCGTAGGCGGCAACCTGCGCGGAATCAATCGAGCTTGTGCAGATTGACACCCATTCGCGTTCGGCGTTGTTTCCCCAGTCACTCGCCAAAAGAACATCGATTGTGTCATCGACCCCCTCGAGCCTATCGATCTCGCGACTGAGTTGCGTGGTTAGTAAGTGCATTTGTGCATGATTGAGCTTGATGGTTAATACGTTCTTCATGACTGTGCCTCCATGTCAAAAAAAATCGGGGCGGGGAAAGAAAACCCACCACCCCAGTGCCTGTTATTCGTAAGGGGTAAGACCACGGGGTAGAGAGCGACCCTGCTTGAGTAGACGCAAGAACTCCTTAACGGTGCCGGGGAATCCTGAGCCCTGCTCGTTGAACTTGGAGATGTCTCCAAACCAGCAGTGATCAGGGTCGAGGATGCCTCGCTGAAATGCCATGCCCTGCACCTCAGCCCAGTCTGCATCGTTTTGGTAAACCGATCGGCAGATACGGTCACCGATTGGTTGCTTCTTGAAGCCCTGAAGCTTCACGACTTTGTTGTTCATACAGTCCTCCTGTTGGACGGTAGAGTGGTGAATTCCACAGACGCCCGGTTGGGCGTTTCGGCCAGTATTCCTCTGGCACTCATCAGTGTGGTTCAAATACTCGAGGTTACAGCGGACCTGACTCGCGTCAGTGCTTTAGGTCCGTGCCCCCCGACGTTCCATGTGTTGATCTGTTCAACCGGAGGACCACCAAACGCCGGCCCGTTTTTCCAGTTGTAAATCGTGGCGACTGTCCCGTCGCTGAACTCGACGTCCCACATCGCGTCAGTCTTGAAGGGGTCACCGTTGCTCGTGGGTGGCCCGAACAGTCGGACCAGTTGGTCGTAGGATGGGTACACAACACCGACCTTGTGGGTCATGTTGGAAGCCGCCGAATCGGTGCAAGGTTTCCATTTGTGGCTTGGCATGGTTAGTACTCCTCAGTACAGCGGCGCATAAAGCGCCATGATAAAAATAAAGTTAAGGCTCATAAGCATAAAAATCTTTTGAAGGTCGCTCATGATTTTTTCTCCTTGACCACTTCGGCAAACTCACGCAGTCGGTTGTCTTTTTGAAGCTTCTTGATGGCTTGCTTGTACACATGCTGTGCGCCCATGCGGCTGAGACCGATCTCTTTGCCAATCTCCGCAAAGGTCATTTCGATGCCGTCCGGCAGGTTGTTCTTGCCCATGACTTACTCCTCGTTCCAGTCGTAATAATCGGGGTTCGATAGCGGCACGATCTGGCCCTTGGCCCATTCAGGCTGTGCGGGGTCTGTGACCATGAAGTACTCGAAGTCCTCTCGCTCATTCGGGAGCGGCTCGCGTTCCCACCAGATCTCAAGGGTTGGCGTGCAAAGGATCGACCTTCCGCTTTCATCCTGAACAGAAAACGAAATACCTCTGGCGATCAGCTCCGCTCTGGTGAGGGGGTGGCCCTCTTCATTGTTGAAGAGTGAAAGCTCGTCAACCTCGCGCTGGTGACTGTCCGGCATCTCGTCCTCCTGAGCCCCACACAGATCACAAGTCAGCTGGGTGGCTTTGTGTTTGATGTACATCTCTGGCTCACCATCACACTCACAGTCCCAAAAATTTGGGTTGGTCTTCGGGCTGAACCAGTCCGCCTCGCTGACATGTTCCGGTCTTGTATTCGAGTTCATGCGACTTTCTCCTCGTGGGTAAATGAGGCCTTTGATGGCCTCTTAAAAAATGCAAATTTAGGGTCGTCTTGAGACACCGTGAGCGTTGCGGTAAAGGTGACGTGTGATCCTTTGCCTGCCTCGTTGAGGCTGTCCGGCTTGGTGCCCCAGACCTTGAACCCCCGGTCATCGAGGACAAGCATTTTGACGACCACTGAGTGGTATGAGTAATACCCGTCCTCAGCCCGGGTTCGGAGTATCTCGCCAGAGATCTCTACGCGGCCCGCAGGGGCATCCTCCGCCGCCTCGTACTCTGCCTGCTCGATTGCAATTCGCTGAGCTTCAGCGGCACGTTTGGGCGCTTCAATGTAGTCCTCGATCATGGTCACTACATCCTTGCAGACCGTGTCCAGATACAGATGACAGACCTGCCCGTCCCACCCGTCAAACACACTGCCGTGCCCCACAGGTAGCTCCTGCTGAAGCCCGCCCACAATTTCCTGAGCCAGCTCGGCTGGGACGTAGGTGATGCGGCTGGTGTTGGACCCGCCGGAGCTTGGCTTGGGCTCGCCCGTCGGCAAGTACTCGCCACCCATCGCGACCTTGTGGTGCTCGACAACGTCGGCCCCCGTAGGGTCTTCCACATACCAGACCCAGTTGTAATGGTCGCTGGGCGCGTGGAGGCGCCAATCAGACCCAAGAGTGGGCTCGATGCCATCATTAAGATCAGCGGCATTAGAGATCAGCCGGGTCATCCGACCTTTGCGACCGGACTCCGACTTTGCGAGGTACGCGCGGTACCGGTTGAGCACGTCAGTAATGAGTGCCTGAGTGTCTGAATGGATCATGCCGCCACCTCCGATCTCAACGCTTCAAAAAAATCAACCTCGAAGTTGGCTCTGTTGAAACCACACGCGGGGGTGTGAGTGCGACCACAAAGCGAATATAGGTCACGCTTCAAAGGTATTTCTTCTCCGGTACGCCATCCGGCGTCGGTGTGCCCCCGAAAAACGCGAGTGCGCCCTTTGTGTTGCGAAACAAAATACCAACCGCCGTTTCCGCAAGGCTCACCGCAATCGACGTGAAACCAACCATTTGAATGAATAACGAGTTTTTTCATGCCGCCACCTCCTGCTTGGCCTTGAGACGGTTGTGCGCTTCCTGCACGTCGATTCCGATAGATGCCAGCTTGCGCTCTACGGTAAAGACTCGCTGTGCGGCGGTGTCGACCCACTCATCGATGAACTCAGGCACAAAGCCGTCGAGCGTGTTGCTGTAATGTCGCTTGCGATCGAGCGCGTAACCACAGTCTCGCCGGGCGTCTACAAGCTCTGCGATGTCGTCAGCGATAAGGCTGGCCAGTACAAGGCAAATAGGGTTGTTGGTTAAGTCGCTCATGCCGTCACCTCCCGGTACTCGTTGCCAGTGACCTGCACGTAGCGCTCAGTGGCGCCCATGCGCTGGCCGGTGAAGTCGTGGATTGGTGCGCTGAGCTGAACCACCCCAGCGGCCCGGTCGTGCCACTTGGTGCTGAAGCTGGCCATGTTCTGGCCGAAGAACCGCAGGGTGTCCGCGGTGAAGAAATACGGACCAAGAACGCCGGCCTGTTTAATTTGTGCGGGTGTTGGTTTTCTCATGTTGATCTCCTGTTGATCAGCAGTCGGGTGGATTCCCGTGACGCCCCGGAGGACGTTTCGGCTGGTATCCCTTCAGCCATCATCAGACGGGGTTACTCGCTAACCATCAAGACAGCCGCCTGACCGGTCTTGCGAAGCTTGCCGCCCTTGATGACGTACTCATCGATAGCGTCAAAGTTTTGGATCTTGGCTCGCTTGCGAACGTGCCACCGAGAGCCCTCAGCGGGCTGGTGCCGGCGGTAAAACTGGTCCAGCGTCTTCGCCATGATGGCGGTACCGAACTGCTCGTTTTTGTTGATGTAGTACATGGTGACCTCCTGTTGGTCGTTAAGCGGTGGATTTCCGCAGACACCCCGAAGGGTGTTTCGGCCGGTTTCCCTCCGGCTCTCATCAGTGCGGTGACTTGCTCAGGCAGGCTTTGCAGTCGGTCATGTGGGGAGACTCTCCCTCGACCTCGAACCCGTCCCCATAGCTGGGGATGGCTCGACCGCAAAGCGTCGTTGTCTCGTCGTCGGTCAAGTGGACCTTGGACACGGGACCAAGTCGGTCCCGGTAAATCCCAATCCACTGACTCCACCTCACTGCCTCCCTCATGCTGTCAGCTCCTGTTGATCGCGAAGCTCCATGACGCACTGGCAAACCATCTCTCGATCGCAAGTGTCACCGTCGAATGGAAAGTCTGGCCTACTTACCAGACGCATCAGGTAGCCAAGGTAGGCCTCGTCCCAAGTCATGGGCTGATGTCGCCCGTCGTCGTAAATTCCGCCGGGTCCGTAGAAATCCATGCAGTAGTCAATAAACTCGATCACGTCCGTGGGGAGATAACTCTTCATGCTGTCACCCCCCAAGCGGCTGAGCCTTCCTCGATGGCCATCTCGTCGAGCCGGATCTCACGCTGGACCTCTGACCCGCTTTTCTTGAGTAGCGCATAAGCCTCGTCATGTATCTGGTCGAGCTGATCAGCGGTCCAAGTGATGGATTCGCAGTGCGCGTGCTGGCCTGCCTTGGTTAGCTCAGCCTCAGCCTGCTCGAGCGCGATCAGGGATTTGCGTAATGCGGCAAATTCGGTCTGTCGGCCTACATGCACTTGGACGGCCTGACGGGTCCACTCTGAGTACTGCTCGATGTCGTGCTTCATTGTTAGGTCAAACATAGTTATCTCTCCGTGTGGTTTGGTCTGGGTTAGACGAGGTATGGCGTGTAGCCGTGGAAGGCGACATAGGACTTTGTGAACGCGTCGATCTCTCGCTTGGGTAGCTCCGCCTCATCGACGTACCGCTCAACCAAATTCCAGTGAAGCTCGCCCTCCCGCTCTTCTAAGCGGTTGCTGGTGTTGTAGTACTTGTCAGTGCCCGGCTCCAGAGCCTCGAGTTTGATCTCGTTGGCATTGATCAAGGCGCAGAGTTTGCGGTCAGCCTTGTACAGGCTGTTGAGTGCTCGCTGGTGCTTGGCGTTGATTGCTGTGTGGTTCATGTTTAGCTCTCCGTGTGGTTTGTCACAATTGACACATGCCGGTCAGCGACCGGGCACGTAATTATAAAACACAAGAGATTTTGCATGTCCACATGTTTTTATAAAAAGATTCGAAATAAGTCTTTTAAAAGGTTAAAATTGAGAGACAGATCAGCAACTTAGGCCTTACACAGTGGAGAGCGCACAAGCAATGGATTTACAGCAGACCTTGTCAAGTATTGACGGCAAGCTCGACCGCTTGTCTGCGGACGTTGCGGCCCTCTCAAATCAGGCCAGTAGGATAGATGAGCGAATGATTGGACAGGATGCGCGGCTCAAGCGGCACGAGATGAGACTCGACCAAATGGAGTTCGATCAGCGTGAGATCCAGCTGGCAGTAGCGAAGGCTCACGGCCGTGGCGCGATGATGGAACGAGCGGCTTGGATAGTGTTTGCGGCGGCCCTTACTCTAGGCCAAAAATTTATTGCCGCGGGATAAAAAAACAACCCACCCAATGCCGGTCTCTCTTATAGGTGAGTAAGGCAAGGACGTATGGAATGACAGAACGAAAGCTGACCATCAAACAAGAACGCTTCATAGACGAGTATCTGCTCACCGGCAACGGAACAGACGCCTGTCGTCGGGCTGGGTACAGTCAGAAGAGCCAGAACTGCCTGAGAGTGCAGTCAACTGAGAACCTAGCCAAACCTAACGTAAAAGCAGAGATCGAGCGGAGAAGAGCTGTTATGGCTGAAGAAACACAGGACAGACGTGCGAAATGGGTTAGTCGTCTCGAGGAACTCGGAGTTTCAGCGGAGAAGGACGCCGACAAACTGAGGGCCATCGAGGGGCTGTTCAAGGCTGAAGGCTGGCT
>Ga0102829_1000073_pt1 | contig 29955 bp, 16 predicted proteins | sample ColrivemetaGS575_FD_84510 | JGI IMG/M metagenome (GOLD analysis project Ga0102829, IMG submission 84510) | Estuarine microbial communities from the Columbia River estuary - Freshwater metaG S.575 | ecosystem: Environmental > Aquatic > Marine > Intertidal zone > Estuary | place: USA: Columbia... | reverse complement strand
TGCAGAATCTATTCGTATGCTTGCATTTGCACCCACAGAAGAAAAAAGCGCAGTCCCATTTGCTCCACCATCACCAGATTCCACCACATGTAGTCTTTGAGTTGGATTAATACCAATACCAACTTTACCAGAAGTAGTTATGCGCATTCTTTCCTCGTCAGCATTACCAGCCGCTCCAGTAATTTTTGTTCTAAATGCTATATGATTCCCAAACCACCCATCATCTATAAACTGAATGGTGGCGGGTGCTCCATTGGTCCAAACAGTATCATATGTGGAAGCTATAATACTGGTTGGAGTTGTACTAAAACCAGTTCCATTTAAATACAAAGCATTTCCACCACCACTTTTAAATATTGTGGTTTTTGCAGAAGAAGTATTAGTAGTTCCAATACCAACATTGCCAGTTGAGTCGATACGCATACGCTCAACTTCAGCAGAACTATCGTATGGGCGAGTCCATAAAGAAACATATCCTGGATAGTTTGCGCTCGTCCAAGTACCGTCTCTACCAAAAACGATTGCCCCAGTGTGTCGCTCAATTCCATTAGGGTCCGCTATATCACTTATAATGCCTCCAACAGAATCTGGAGATGTATCTTTATTTACAAGTCTAAAACCTTTTAATCCTCCAACAGCAGGAGTGTCCGTGCTAGAAAAAGTATTTGTGATGTAATTTCCTACTGCACTTATGCTTCCAGCAATAGTTAATTTTTCATTAGGAACATTTGTTCCAACGCCAACATTACCACCTGTTCCAACATATAATCTATCTAGTCCACTTTGTCTCAAAACAATCGGTTCATCTACATTATCTGTCGTTTCTAAAATTAATTTAGAAAGACCGACACTATCACCAGTTGATTCAAATCTTATAGATGCTGTGTCGGTATTCGCGCTCCATTTTAATCCATAATTATTATCGATAGATATATTACCACCAACAACGGTTAATTTTTCATTTACAGAAGTGGATGTCCCGATGCCAACATTACCACCATCTTTCAAACTCAAAATAACATTATTATCATCAAAAAAGGTCGCTATGTCTTGAGTCCCAGTTTGCTTAACAATCAATGCAGTGTCGCTTCCAGAATTTCTAATATTAACAGAACTAGTAACATACATTCTAGTTTCTATTTGGGTCGTGGTTCCCAATGCACTTAAATTACCAGTGATTGTAACATCCCCATCAACTTTTAAATTTCCAGAAACAGCAACACCCCAACTATCAATCCATAATCTTTGAGTGTTGTTTGTGATTATTTGTAAAGGGTGGTTTGTCCAACTACCAATTATGACTTTGTTTGGGGTACTTACAGTATCGACGGTTAATCTACCATCTATCGTCCAGGATGCATTGTTGTTATTTCTGACAACAATACCAGTATGAGTATTTGATGAACCACTATATCCAACAATATTTCCACCAGCAACTTCCAATTTACTGATGGGGGAATTTGTACCGATGCCAACATTCGAACCATCATCATATACAACACTATTTATTAGTTGATGATTATCATTGTATTTTGGTAAATAATTTAAAGTTAAACTATTGGAAGAAAGAAATGGGGTGTCAGTGTATTCGAATAGTTTTAAAAAATCCTCATTTATTTTTTTTCTAACTATAAACCCCTTATCCTTATCTTCTATAAATTGATTGCGCATATATATATTATTTATGGTTTTAAATTATCAATAGTCTATCCAAGTCTCACAATCTTTCCAATATAAGTTATCATTATATCTACCAGTATATAAAATATAATCTCTATCCACTGAATCTTGCCCATTTATTGTCATCAGAAGTTCTTCTTCCAATATATGTGTCCTATTTAAGACTCTATTAACAACAGAAGATTGAAAATTTTCATTCAATCCTAAAGTGAATTGTTCATTATATACAACTCTATCGTAACAAGTGAGCGCCTCTTTGTTATATATTCTCGTTAAATTTATCAAATTACCATAATAGTCTTCTTTTTTAATGAAATTATAAGCAATTGTATTTTTAAGAGTTTCTATATTCTTTACCATTTTTTTAATACTTTTTTCATAAACCCAACTTTGATTCCATTCTTGTTTTTTTATTAGAATTTCATCTTTAGAATAAACTTTAAAATTACGATCACTTAGATTTGAAACCAATTTTAAATCATCAGTATAAACCAAAATTTGATTTGCATTGGATGTTGAATTGTAGGTGTATATGTAAATTAAATCCGAAGATAAATTTTTACCAATTGTGGTGAACCATTTGAAATCCGAGTTTCCTCCAAAATCTTGGGCTTTTTTAGATCCTATTGATTTATAAATTTTAGAATCCCATTTCTTAATGAAATTTTTATTTGTTAATATGTAAATTATATTTTTTTCATAATTACAGAAATTGATATCGATTATATATTCACCAGCTGATAGAGATGATGATAGTGATACAAATGAATTTAATTTCATTGTGTAATTTTCGGTATTTAGATCGAAAACATAATACCCATTTTCCACTATACCGTATATTTCTTTCTCATTTTTAAATTTTATGGATTGAAATGATGTTATGCTATTATATAAACTTATAAATGTCTGATATGATAAAAAATTAAAATCCGAATTGAATAATTTAAATATTTTATTTCCACTATCTTCTATGAGAATTAGATCGTCTTTACTTGATACATTTTTGGGTTTTTCAAATTTTATAGTATCGTATCTGCCACCCTCACCTCCAACTATATCTATTAAAAATAATTTGCTTCCAAATGGACTGCTTGCATTTTTAAAAATATTATCGTTTGAAAAATATGTGTCTAAATCATATTTAAAGACACTATCTAATACTTCATCTGAAACGCACAGATATTTATTTTCGGAAATAGATATGGAATTTATTTTTTTAAAAGACAATTCACCAGATATGGGATCAACCGTAGTTATTATATTTAAAGACGTTTTACTTAAATTTAAATTATCATCGTGTTGGATTACGTTTATAGATGTTAAGCAATTAACAAAAAGATAGTATATATTATCTTTTTCATTTTTATACACGATTCCATTTTTAGCAAAATCTAAATTTCCATTATTTGCGGAAGAAAATGGTTCGGACTTAGTGCTTATGTCACCATATATTCCAAAATCTAAACCTGTAACCCCAATAAAACCATTAAATGCGGTTGGAACATTGTAACTAGGAATGGAACATCTACTATATAAATACATAAAATTATCGTATAAATATGATAATTTCGTATTAAATGTTTTATGATATGATAATTCATTTGGTTGAATTGAAGTGTTTTCGATAGAATATGGTAATTTATCGATAAAATCTATCGATTTATCGTAATCGTATCCGCTTTTATTAAATTCTAATTCAACATCGATCATATTATATCAGTTAACGTATTAGATACGTTATAATCTCCTTTAATTATTATTTTTTTATTTAAAGAATCCAACCATTCAAAATTATTTATTTTCGTATAACTTGGTAAATATTCATAAATTTTACTTCTGATTTCATCTTCCATTTTTAATTTAATATCATCGTATGCAATGCCAGTGTTTAATATTTTTAAATTAAAGTAATTGGATTTAAACATAGGTATGTTGAAATTGAATGTTTTTTCTATTTTATCTATAAAACTTCTAGTACCAGAAGGGACATTGTATACTAGATCATTTGATGGGTGTATTAAGTTATAAAAGTATAAAGTTTCGAATCTATTTAAAGCTTTATTTATTATATAGATATCGCTGATTTTAGCATCACTATACGTGAATTCGGAAATATTTTTAAAATATTTAAATGCTGTCGTTCCGTTATGATACGGATTGGCGCCATAATAAATTCTACCATTGAAGGTTTTAGATAAAGTATATTTTTTACTTTCAAAATATAACGTATCATACAATTCACCATCTAAATAAAAATAACCTTCACCATTATAACAATCTATCGTGAAGAGAAAATGCCTTTTACCAGTTGCTAAATCGTTACCTTTTATCACAAAGGATAATTCTTCAAAATCTTCATCATTCACTCTATTACTGAGTTTAACCTTAAATACATATGTTTTAGAATTATATTGTTGAGATAAGTATCCTCTACTATAATTATATCCAGTCAGATCCAGGTTGTCTTGTATTTTACTGTACTTATCATTTAATTTAATGAGGTTTTGATAATTGTTTTCATCTATTTCCAAAATATAAGAATCTCCCGTATTTTTATCACTACAATATACGTGTTTGTATTTTTTCAATTTACCGTACTCAAATTTTTCACAAAAGTTAAAGACTTCAGCACTTAAGGAATAAGTGCTTAAAACGGGTAATTTTATAGTATTTTTTAAAATATTAGCGTTGTATAGATATAGTTCATTATTACTTATTATGTTGATGGATGAATCCGAATCCATATTGAAACATGATATATCCTCTTTGGTTTGAATATATGTTGAAAGCGTACTCAATGATGTTGAGTACGATAATAAATTATTACCGCTCAGACCATATATGGTATTATCCCTATATATTGGTTGTTTTGCGTGAAATTTATATATTGAACCCTCATCATCAACAACAATAGAGTGTCCGCTATATGGTGTATTAATAGTGTATTTAATATCAGCATTTGTTACTATATTACTATTTAAATTTATTTTCGCTACACCAGATGAGGCGTGTACATAACAATAGTTCTCATCGTTTGTTACGGAATATATTATATCAGATGATTTTAAAGATAAGGTATTTATGAGAGTGGAATTAGAATCCACTATAGTACCTTTTAAATCTATTTCTATTAATTTGAAATCATTTGTTATGATATGTATATTATCAAAACCACCTCTTCTGGAAATACCAGCTATTCCGCATAATGTCATATTTTCCGTAGAAAGTTTATCTATTTTCAAATAATTATTATTTAAAACGTGTAACGTGTTATTATCATATTTTAAAATAGAATATGGTGTATTTAAAATGTAATTATAAAAACCAAATCCTTTATTAATATAATTACCAAATATCATATTACCGCTAGGAATTTCCCAGTCTTTTTTTTCTAAGAAAAATGAAAAAGACGCGACATTATGTTCGAATTTTTTATTGGATTCAATGTATCCAAAAGATTTACCATCCAAAGAATATACACCATCCACATCTTGTATATCTTTGAAGTTGGTTTCTTTATATTCATCAATTTTATCATGATGTATTTTTGCAGAAATTGATTCTGTTATTAAATTAAGATAGTCATTTTTACCAAGATGCATATATGCATAATAAGACCCCTTTTCAAACGTCAAACTACTTTTAACATCTGAAACGTTTTCTTTCAAATCTAAACAGTTGAAGCTATCTATATAGATTGCCTCATTAACATTGGCGGATAGTGCCTCAAATGATGTAATTTTATCTGGTTTATAGTACCTGTCCATCCAAATTGGTTTAGTATAGGGATTTCCAGCGGATAGCCAAGTACATAGCCATTGACCAGTTTGTTCTTCCTGTGGATCGGAATATGGTGAAGTATCCCTATAATCTTTTAATTTTTTCCAAATTTTATCACTATTCAATGGATTACTTCCACCTATTGCTCCACTTTCGACTAATTTAGAAGAATTTACATTTAATTTTCCATATGGATATATGTCGTGTGGCATATGAAAATATGTGGTTTTTCCACTTTTAAAAACAAAAGGGGTTGAATATGAGGTATATCCTAAGTTTATTTTTTCATAACCAGACTCTCTGTAACCACCAGTGAATATGCTTTCATATTCTTTTAGAGTTGTTTCATTTTCATTTAAGAATACATTCCCCCTGCTCTGATCATTTTCTTGGTTTAATTGATTTTTTAAAGTTAATATGTTTATTGGAAGAGATGATGAAATTGAATTGATCGTTGTTGTTAATAGAAAATTATTCGAAACGTCAAAAAGACTCCTTCTCAAGTCTATATTTAAATCATTCCTGTTGAAAGCATATTCAGAGTAATAAGATGACCAATTGTTCATATGACGAATTTCATTTAAATCTGAAATTCTATTTATGAGGAAAAAATTACCGTCACCAAGAGATGATGTCGGTGCGATGTATAATTTTGAACCACTTAACTTAATTGCAAAATTACTCAGATTATGTCTAACATAAAATATTATTTTATTTTCGTTTAAACTGTAATTTAAATCAAATGTATATTTTTCAAAATTATTTGCTGTCAATGGTACGAATTTAACAGTGCTTAAAGCCAAAGAATACGCTAGTGTGTGTTTTAAAAAATTAATGTCATGGTGTATTCTACATGTAGAATCATCTATAAAATCTATTTCAAAAATATTATCATAATCATATAGAGTGTAAGGAGTGCTAAGGGAAATGTGATTTGTCTCGAATTTCCAAAAATTAGCATTCTCGTCTATGATATTTTCAAAATTATGATAAATTCTACACAATTTGTTATTGATTTTATTATTTTCCTCAGTATCAATAATATTAGATATCTTATCATTCTTCGATAGGATGTTTAACACGTAATTGTTTATTTTTAAATCCCTTATATTAGATAAAATCGGAGTTATTGTATATTCTAAATTACCATCAACACCAATTCTAGTATTTTCTATCCCAACATTGGAATCATGCGGATATTCTATAGCAACTGTCTCATAACTTTCATCTGATATAAAGCGTGTAAGCATCTTTAATTATTTAAGTCTGTGACTACATTAATAGTAACCCCTGTTCCAGTAAAATATGGAGCGCCTCCAGTAGTTAATATTAAACTATTATCGCAAATTGTTGTTGATGATGGTGTTGTGCAGTATAATGTAAACTCATCACTTGGATTAAAGAATGTGTTGTTCACAGTTATACTTATACCATCATATTCTGAATATATGTATAGTAAAGTTGGTGGTATCACTGGATTTTTACGACCTTTAGGAATAGATATTATCACTTGATCTAGTGTATCTATTGTCGATCCAACAGGAACTGGTTTAATTAAATACGGTAGTTCTGTATCCTTTTCTGGTAAATTTGCTGAAAGTACGAATGGTAGTCTAGTGTATATGTCTCCAATATATAAACTATTGTCAACTTCATCACTTATAAATAGAAGAATATTTGATTTTTTTTCACTGTATGTTAGAGATTCTACTATTTTTCTATTTTTATAAGAGTCGAAAATACCACATTGAACAGACGTTAATGGAATTGTTAGATTTATAGAATTACCATCTTCGTAATTTATGATGAAATTAGGATAATAAAAAGTATAAAATGAATCACTTGGATAATATTTTGTTTTTATTGAACTTAAAACTGGGTAAGTTATACTCCCATTATAAAAATGAGATGTTATTTTTTGCAATTCATCACCATTATTTGGATCAAATATTATTTTTATTATTTTAGAAACACTTTGATCGAAATTTGAAAAATCAAAAATTACATCAGATTCGCAAAATATATAATTTCCAGAATCTTTAAATAACATGTTCCTCAAATCATTATAAGTAATATGAAAATTAGCACCATTCAAATCATAATCAAAATAAGGATCCATTCCAGATAATGGCAATTCCCAATTATATAGAAGACCGTATTGAGATATTTCTATGGAATCATTTTTAATCAAATACAATAATTCGCCACTATTTTTAAAATAAATATCTCTTATAGAAACACTGCCGTCGAATGAAGATGAAGTGAAGAAATGAGAGTCATAATACGCGGTAGATATATCCCAAGGAGTTGTTAGATTGTATTCAAAAACATTTCCACTTAGTCCAACAACATATACCTTACTTCCATCATTTTTAAATGTTAATCCGTTTGGAGATATTTCCTGATCAGATACTGAAAAATATTTTGTACTGTAAGATGCCGTAGATATATCCCAAGGTGTTAGTAGAGAATATTGATATATTTTTTTAGTATTATCACCCACAACATATGCATTGGATCCGTCATTTTTAAAAAATAATCCTCTAGGTTGATCTTCCTCAATGGCTACTGAATAATTTTTAGATGCATATGATACACTTAAAATATCCCAAGGAGTTGTTAAATCATATTGATATATGCTATCAGAATTGACTCCTAGCAGATACATTACAGATCCATTATCTTTGAAAAATAATCCAGTTGGTACTGTCTCTTGGGAATTTATGGAATAGAATTTAGAAGCATATGTAGCTGTTTCTAAATTCCACGGTGTTGATAAATTATATTCATACACCCTATCCGATATTGAACCTAAAACATACACTTTGTGACCATCTGATTTGAAAAATAAACTTTGTGGTGATAGTTCTTGTGTTAGAACGGAAAACGTAGCAGACAATGTGACGTTATTTAAGCCACCATGACTACTCAAGCCATAAAAAAAGGAAAGAGGAGCCGCCATCGGATCGATAATATATCCACCATCACAAACATCACATGCAGCCAAAGTATCGAATGGTGATAAAATCGTACCCGTGACTTTAATGTTATATGTTTGCATAATAATATTTAATATGGGGCGGATATTTCATTCTTTCCATATGGGAATAGTTTAATGCTGTTTATGTGGATGTAGTATGATTCTGATTGTAATAAGTAATTCCAATTTATTGTATTTTGAGGAGAAGTACCCCAAGCCATTGTAGTGTTATTTGAATTACCGAAACCCTGATCTTGATCAATTTTATTTCCAAAATACATGTATGCTACAAGCGTCCAAGTATTGGTTAGATTGTTCCTTCTAACAATCCATTCTTGATTGAATCCAGTATAAGCGAATGTAAAATCAGATCCATTATCCGTTAATATATTAACGAAATTGACCTTAAACTGGTTAATGGTTGGAGCATATGCTCCTATTATTGGCGATCTGCTACCCAATTCTATCTGGTGTCCAATTGAATTATTAGTTACAGTCTCATTTGTATTATAAGGATTGAGCAATGAATTGGATATGTTGTAAGATGTTACATTTATTATTGATCTAGGAGTTGCTGTTGGAGTCGGTGTATTTGTCGGTGTTTGGGTGTTTGTAGGTGTATTTGTTGGTGTTTGGGTGTTTGTAGGCGTATTTGTGGGTGTATTTGTAGGTGTTGGAGTATTTGTTGGGGTTTTTGTAGGTGTATTTGTAGGTGTTGGTGTATTTGTTGGGGTTTTTGTCGGTGTGCTTGTCGGTGTTCTTGTCGGAGTTTTAGTCGGGGTATTGGTCGGAGTTCTAGTTGGGGTTCTGGTTGGAGTTCTAGTTGGAGTATTGGTTGGAGTTCTTGTCGGGGTAGATGTTTGTGTAGGTGTAGGTGTAGGTGAAGGTTGAATTGGATATGTGGTTATTTCTGGCAAATCTAGGTCATATTCTGATATTCCAAGTATCAATGATCCAGTATTGAAATAATAAAAAGTGTACAGTTTATTATTTGTAGCTGAAAGAGTCATTTTTTCATTAACATAAATTGTGTTTTTATTTGATGAAATATCATTAGTGATATTTGATATAGAAATATTACAATCTCCAAAATTAAAAGGATTGTAATTATTTTTAAAAGTTACCCCATTTATAGAATCGATTAATAAATTAAAATATGTATATGTGTGATCAACTATTATATAATTTCCCAAATTATCACCCACATCTACTGTATTGGATCCATTACTAATATAGTGATAAACAGGATCGGAAACAGTCACATCGACTGATCTAACTCCAATACCATAATCGTTTTTGGCAGATAATATAACCTTATACGTATTCCCAGAATAATAAGTATGTTCTAAATCTTTAGTGATATAATTACCTATTGTTCCACCAGATATGTTCCAATACCAATTATCTATTGGTACGAATCCCCTATTAAAACCACTCAAGGAAATTTTAAATGGAGTCAATCCAATTATTCTATTGAAAACTATTGATGGTGTATATAGAATATCAATATCTGGAAATTGACCTTTTACCATGTAATCTTCTTCCAATTTATCTATAATAAATCCACTCTCATCCATCTGTTGAATTGCGGAAATAGGTATGATTAAATGCGGTGCTGGTTCTGGTAACAAACAATCCAAATTAAATATGTCAATTTTACCATTATGTTTATCCATTGTTAATGGCATTCCAACTATTGCTAAATTTTTAAAAGTATTAACTTGGGATCCGAAAAATTTATAAGATTTTAAATCCGATGTTAACGGATATACTTCAGTTTTTTGAGTGAAATAACCGTAGTCTCCCTTTTTAAAAATATAACTTCTTCCATAGTTGGGAACTTCTATTGTTGGTTGGGAATCGGTATAAAATGCTTCACCTGGAGATCCAACTATAGCCGTGTTTTTGTTTAATTTAACAGAATATCCAAAATTTCCAGCTGGACTGCTTATATTGAAATACTGCCCCAATTCCGCGACTAATACCCATTTATTCGATAGGGTTGATAATACATAATGAAACACTTCACCCTGACCAGCATCACGAATGCTTCTCTTGTTTCCCATGGGTGCTCCGATAAGCATTTCCTCACCATCTACGCTGATCGATTGCCCGAAGCCTCTGGCTTCATTATATGGTGGTAATAAAGTCTGTTGATATAAAAAACCATAGTTCTTATCTCTTTTAAAATACGCTAGGAAATTGTTCTTGGAATATGATAATAATTTATCACTATTATACTCTATGTTTGTACCGAAACCAGAACTTATTGGGAAATTGAATGATTGATAGAATCTCCAAGTTCCAATATCTAAAATATTAGAACTTTGGGATATGTAATCATATGCGTAGTAATATTCACCAACAGATGATGATGATATTATCAAAGTATTACCATAACCAGCGCATGATGTTATGTCATCATTTGTTGGTAAGTTTATTATATTTTGCCTAATGAATTCATTTCCCTTATACTCATATATTGCTAAACTATTTCCAATCTTAGCATATATTAATTTTTCGCTATGATTTAAAATTTTGATAGGTAAGCTAGATCTGGTTGTTTTTTTAGGAATATATTTTTCCCCATCAAATTTAAAAAGAGAAAAGTTTCTATCTCCAGGTGATGCTATCCATTGATTGTAAGCGGGTAATTTGTTTCCTATTAGGTTGCTTTTAGAAGACAATTCTTGAAAACAAGATGTAATATAACTGGCATCTAAAGACTCTGGATATCCAGCCACATTGAATTGTTTTAATATAAATTTACTATATTCATCGACGGATGTATAAAAAAGACAAGCTTTTATCGATTTTTTATCTAAAACTGGTAAATCATTTAATTCGAGGACAGATCTAAATTCCTTCTCGTGGTCTTCTTTAACTTCAACTCGAATTTGACTCATGCATTTCGTGATTACAACTCTAACTTGTTTGTATTTTAATTCTTCGTTAATTGAGGTTAATTGTTGGGCTATATTAAAACCATGTGAATATGATAAATCTCCGCTCTGTTTTATGAATGCATAGTCTTTACGAATACCATCTCTAATACAGATAGAATTTACAGTGGTGTGAGTGACACCATCCACCATATCTGTTTTTTTGGCAAAAATACCATTAATATCGAAGCCTATACCGTAAACAGCCGCTTCTAAACCGCCGTGACCTTCTGAATTACATTGATCATTTATACTATTGGGAGTATATGCTAAACTATAAGCTGGACCACCACCTCTAGGTTTATTGTTTAATGTCTCAAATAATGCTATACAAAAACCACAAGTTGGTTTATCATTGTAATTGTATAATGAATAATCTACGGAAATTACTATATCATGGTGCGTATTAAGTGGTTGATCGTTCCACAATTGCACGTATTTAAATGTCGAGTCACTTTGTTGCATTACTTAATAATTCAGATATTATTATTATTTATCCGAATTATTTAAAATAACAGATGACATGTTGTATGGGGGTTATTTTGCTACTATGAAAGCGGAAATTTCAGTATAGTTAGTAACATCAAGGTCAATGCCAGTATACGATATCTTCAAACCACTAGCATTTCCATTGAGAGTTGATTCAGCATAAGGTGCTCCTAAACTTGCATTATCTAATGTTAAGCTATTATTAACAAAGACCATTCCAGTGGTTTTATCGGATAATATATCTAGATAAGGTGCTCCTAAACTTATACCAGTTCCAGCATAATATCTATTAATTATGGGTTCTGAAGCATCGTAATACATAATTCTCGATCCTCCAACATTTTTTGAGATGATATCCACATTTGTTCCTTGTGGAAATTTATCTGTAGATTGTGTGCAAGTTAAATCGCAGTCCAAAATGGAAATAGGTATAGTTGAAAATATCGATTTGTTCGTGCCATATTTGTATAATGTGAGATCAGCGAAATCGTAAGGTAGGAAAATAGCCGTTAATGTTATATTCGATGTTACGGCAAATGAGGTGGTTTTCAAATTCGTAGATGGTATATCATCACTGCAAAGTGATAAAAACGTGGAACCCACAAAATCTTCAATATATAGTGATATTTTTTTACCAGATACGAAATCATATGTGCAAACTGGATCTGCTATATTAGTATCACAATTTATCCCAGAAGGAATAGTGAAAACTCTACCTATCCCTCCAGACAATATAACAGTTACGGTATATGTGACTAGATCGAAATAAGCAACGATGTTTTGATTCTGATCCAGTTCAAAACGACATATGTTGTCTGTGGAATTATCACATGGACCACCTATCCATTTGGAGAAAACGTAGCCAGGATTTCTTGGAATTGCTGTTAAACTTATGAAAGTGTTTTCAGATAAGGATACCAAATCTGTTCCATATGTGTTTATTATGGGTTCATTTTGATATTCCCAATCAACTTGACCGTCTGGTGATGGAGTCAATAATAGAGGAACATCATCATTACCCAAAGCATCATTTATCAATATCAAGCGTTCTCCAACTATAGTATTTGCTAATATAGTCGGTCTATCTCCGAATTCACTTTGAATAGATATCCGCAAATCATAATACAATACTTCACTGTATAACGCATTTATATTTAAATCACTATAAACTATAAATGTACACATCCTGTTACCAGAATAACATGGAGCACCAACAAATCTTCTAAATATGAAATTTTCCAATGGTGGACATGCTGAAATAGTTACATATGTTCCTAAAAAATATTCCTTTGAACACGATCCAATCTCACAATTAATTTCACCATCTAAGGAAATAACCGCACCGAAATCATTATTGACAGATACTTTATATACAGGTAACGAATCAAAATTGGCTATAACCGTTTTATTATCTAGTAGTGATAATGGAAGATCATTTTTTTGACCATCAAATGCATTATCACCAAACCACCCAGTGAATTCACTTTTGGACGCCGCCGATGCTATGAGAGTTATCGTTGAATTTATTGGATATAGATATTCACAATCATCTCCACAATTAATACATGGAGGATCAGTATATACGTTACCTGAACCGCCACCAGTTTTTGTTATTTTCAACTTTCTATAAATTGAATCGCCACAAAATGTTCCAGTGAAAGATATATTATTGGTGGGCATTACTTCGAAATATAATATTTCGTTATCTGGAAAGACTGGTCTTTTTACGTTTACATTAAATTCTTCATTATCTACTACAAATTTAAACAAGGGTTTATATTCATCGTATGCTGTCAAATAAGTTAAATTTGATTTGAAATTTAACAATATATTATCCCCAACCTGTCTAACATTTATAGATGAGCACCCCACGAATATGTTGGTTTCATTATAAGATTGCCAATCGAATTGTACAATATATTTTCCACTCTCATTTATTTGTAAAACATCAACATTGGATGAAAAAGCATAGTTTATTTTATTGGGTATGTTTTCTACAAGATTTAATGAATTGTCATCTTTAACGCCAATGTATCCAGATCTATTAGATAAAGACTTTACATAATATTGTAATTTTGGATTTGAGTAATTATTGTCCAAATAATAATAAAACGGTTTTAATAATAAAGGCGTTTCTGATACAAATGTGTCATTTTCTGGCTTATAATATAGTTTTTCATTTACTATAAATGGCATTGAATTTAAATTTTTTGCCATGTAAGTTAAATTATATTCATTCAGAAATGAATTTTTTCTAAATGAACCCCCACAGTATTCTATTAAATTTATTTCTGGAATATCACCATAAGGCGTTGAGAGAGAATATACATTAGTATATGTATCTATTAAAGGGTATATTTTTTTATATTTTACATCCTTTAAATCTGTTCCATAAATTTCTGGAGATATGTATTTGTAATTTGAAGACGATAATGCGTTATTTATAGTATTTAAAAATACCAAAAACAGTTTATTGTTTTTTTCATCATACCAAGGATTAATAAATGTGTCTAAAAACTTATTGATTCCTTCTTTTTTTCTATAAAATGGTTGATTGTTTCCTGTTTTGAATTTGTTAGAATTTAAATCATAAACATACCTGTCACTAACAACGTAATTCTCCGTTTCAATTACAAAAATATCATCAATTAGAAAAAATTTCACACATTTGTTTTCAATTTCATCGCAGACGTATGATGGATATTTTAAGAAAACAGAAGATAAGGAATGTCTAATATTCGTTATCTTATTATGAAAATTACTCCTTACGAAAATTTTTCCTTGATTGACGTTTTTCTTTTCATATAAAGATACTACATTACTAGATCTGTTTTCGAATGTGGTATTAGAATTGGGAATAACTCCACCATCATCTATTGAATAACCATTAATTTCTTTACTGTAAGAGTTTATTTTTTTATATAAAGAAAATTCATTATTATACTCGTCTGGATACCAGTCAACAACTACACCTTCCTTCAGTAACAAATCATCGGTGTCTTTATCAATCGGATATTTATTTACATCAAATGATCCTTTCCATATTTGATCCTTATCACCATTCCAAAATGTTATGTTATCCGTTACTTTAGCTATTCCCTCAGTCGATATTTTAACATCTTGTTGTCTACTCTGATAACCATAGAATAATTGATTGTAATTATTACTCAATACATCGTTTAATCTCCAGCCATTTGATATTTTTGTTCTATTCCACTCAACATCTATTAAGTATGTTATTGGAATATTTTCATTTTCACCATTGGAAGTGTAAATTACATTTCCTATTTTGTTTGGATCTGGAAAAACGTAAACTTTATCTGGTGAAATATTTTCCAAGTCTATGGTATAAGTTTTTTTGGGAGTATTGTATATTAGGATTCCTTGATTTTGTGGAATAAAAAACCCGCCCAAGTCATGTGTTGAATATAATTTTTCAACTGATTGAGTTACAATAGATGTTGGAAAGTGTTTATTTAAATATTGACCGCTAAAATTATTAGATTCAAATAAAACACCAGATACTGTTTCGTTTTTTGAATTTGTGGAAAGATAATAAAAATCGGTACCAATGTATTTTGAATAGAGTGATTTAAATAGATTTATCTTTAAATCATCTTCTCCATTTTGGACATAATTTATAAAATCTCTATTCTTTAAATGATTTAATTCATCACCAGATAAGTTTAAACTACTAGTGAACGAATTTAATATACTATCATCGGAACTTTCTAAATAGAACGGATATGCTGAAATCGCATCTATGATGGATTGCTTTATATTGATAAAGATATTGGGATCTATCTTATTAGTATAAGTGTGGTCGGTATTTTCATCTTTATCATAATATGCATCAGTCTCCGAATATAATTCAGATACGGATACATCGAAATTTTCATAAAATGATGATAATTCTTCCCTATTGGATGTTAGATTATTATCAACGTATTCATATATTATTTTTTTTATTATACTTTCTACTCCAAAATTACTACCTTTTAAGTTGTATTTTATTATGCTATTTTTAACATCTTCTCTCTTTTCACCATAATAAAAAGAAATTTGTTTGAGTTTTTGAATAAAAAACGGTATTATTATATCCAAATCCGAATCATCATTGAAATCGGCGTTTAATATAAATCGTCTTTCTTCGGCAGAAGCAAAATTTAAAGTTATCTCTCTCAGTAAATTTACATAAGCGTCCCTTACAAGTAAACGTTCTTCGGACTTTTTTAAATGTTTAAATGAAGCCCATGAATTTATATACGATTGATATTCCTTCAATTGAATATTGACATCACGAGTTTTAAAATTCTGATACTGAATGAATGATAAAAACGAATAAGGTGAATCATAATCTCTGGGATTAGAAGCGTCATTCACGATACTGTCTGGTAAGAAGAAAAACTGCATGTTATTATTTTAATTATTTAAGGTAAAAAATGAGTTTTAAAGTCTCATTTTATCATTTTCAGACCTTTATATAATCCATAAGATAATATCTTATCCATGTTCCCACCAAATTTCGACCAATCTTTAAATGAAGACTCTTGAGGCGTAAGCGTTGTCAATTTCGAATCGAAATCTATAATATTATCGTATATTTCGATATTTTTATTTGGAACGTATTTGTAAAAATTATAATATTGATTCAACTCCATACCAGATTGTTCTCTAGTTGCAGTAACAAGACCCCAACCCCATTCATAATTTACGGATGATAGAGGAACAATATCCCCTGCATTATAATTTCCAACAATAGTATTTTTTATCAAATTAGCTTTTTCGGAAAATAATTCATATGTGATTATAGGATTTCCAGCTACAAAAGTCCCAGTTTCAATGTCTATCAATTCACCTATGTTGCTATTTTCAACATATAATGAATATGTAGGTGAAATATTTCTATCGTAGGAATTGGGTGTTCCAAAAAGTCTTCTTTGAGATATTGAAAGTAAATTTAAAGTTCTACGTACAGAAGGAGGGTATGATAGTGTATATTCATTTAAATCTGTACCAGTTTCTTCCGCAAGTGATATTAATTCCTGTATATTGCAAGTATCTAAATCTGAAGTATTTTCAACAAAATTATCTATTTTTTCATAAATAACTTTCCCTATTTCTTCAACATTTTCATTTTTACCCAATATCTGACCCATGAAATCATCTAAAATTGTCTTTTTATTGAACAATGATTCTTGAGATATATATGATTTTATTTGAGTCAATGAATCGAAGTCCTCACCTTTTTTAACTATGGTTGGACTTGGGGCGAGTATATCAAAATAAGTACTGATTCCAGATATTATTCTTGGTTTGGATATTTCTGTTCTAATGAATTTATTAATCCATCTAAATCCAGTCCAATCACCCATTACAAAATAAATGCTCGCTAAATCATTGATGGTTTTTAAATTTAAATCTTTTAATTTTTCAAATGACAATGACGATAATGATTTATTCATGTTTTTCGTATCACCGAAATACAATTTACCTTCGACATTATTGATAACCCATATGTCACCAGAGGAATCAACCGCAATACCTCCAATATCTTTCAAATAAGGATTCTCGTCCGATGTTGTACCGAACACATAGTCTTTTGCGGTTTTCGTATTTGAATCTATTTTTGTTATAGTATTTGTTTTATTCAATACGTATACGTTCTGTTCAGCATCTATAGTCATCATACCGAACCCCTCAATTCCCCTAATTATTGTCTTATTGTAAGTTACACCATCTATAAAATAAACAACATCTTCTCTATCTAAAGTTACAGTGGATGATTCATTTATGTTTTCAATACCGACCCAAATATTACTATCAGAATCTATTATAATTTCCTGCGGAACTTCCAAATGATTAAAATATATAGTTGTAATTAATGACCCATCATTAGCGTACTTGCAAATAAAATTAGATAATGGGTGAGTATATGCCACATAAACGTTGTCATCTATATCAACATCAATACAACTAGGAATTATAGTATTTTCTCCAACAAATCCAAAATATTGATCGTATTTTTTAATGGTAACTATTTTAGTGGAGGCATTACTAATAGTTGTTATTTTTTTACTTCCATTTATTGTTACTAGGGTTTTTCCACTTTCTGGATATAAGTCCCTGTCATATAATTCGAGATTTTCCAATGGTGGAGCATAAATTCGACTAACAATGTCCGTATCGTAATTTATCTTAATTGCGGAAATATTATCAGCTAAAGATACATATGCATTTCCATTTTTATCCGTACAACACCAAATCGGAGTCGCAACATTATTAGAATTTAAAAATGATCTTAAAATGGGAACTTTCGTATTATCTCCACTATAATACATTGAAGAAAGATCCATAATACTTACAACATTACCATCTATATCAGTTTTATATATTTTTTCATTATCAGCATCCAATATGAAAACTCTACTATTTTTACTTTCATCTAAAAAACTGAGAGGTGAAAAAGATATGTGAACATTAGCTGTTGATGAATTTGTAAAAGTTGATAGATTTCTATTATAATAGAAATCTAATTCAGATGTGTTGCAATGATCAAATACACTAACCTTCTCATATCTTTTAATTTTAGGAACTCCTATTTGAGACATATAACCATATATTGGATATAGTTTGGCTACTGGAGAGTCTTGTATTTTTACTGTAGCTGAAATAGCTAATACTTTCGATTCATGTGGTAGGGAAACCAATCCAGCGAAATAAGGAGAATCATCATATTGCGGCACTTTTTCGTTTTTTAAAAAAACAGCATCTTTCACTTCAACTACATTTGATGGAGAAAAATTGAATGATTGGTTTGTATCTGAAAATTGCACCAATTTTAAATTAACATCGTTCAATTGATCATTGAATTCACCAGTATGAAAATTGTAAATTGGAGGGTAAGTTTTGACACTATAATTTTCATCATCTCTGAAATTTAAAACGAAAGGTATGTTTGAATTTGTCCACTTTATAGGATATATGTCGAAGGGATAGGATATCTGTCCAGTAAGTTTACCTACGGTTGTATTATATCCTTCTAAAGAAATACCATTGCTTGTTATTCTTAAAGTACTTGCAGAATTGAATATGGATTTAAATAATTGACCAGACCAAGGCAAGTTTAGATATCCTTGATCGTATTTTTGAAAAAGTTTGCTTAAATTATTCGCATCTATATCGTAATCGTTTAAATTTTTAGAATCGAAAGAAGCGTATACTATATTAATACCATCAGATGTTTTTTGATCTACAAAATATATATTATCTATATCATAGTTGCTTCCACTAGATCCTATAAAGAATGAACCATCAATATTATAATTGTAAAAATTGAATTTTATATTCCAATCATCATCGACTAAACCAGTTGAATATGGTATAGCATAAACCGATACTGAGTTTGTTCTGGTGCTTTCAACGACTCTAGTTTCTATGTAGTTATCTGAATTTACGGTGACACTCATGAAACCATGATATGCTTTTAAATGTGAATATTTCTCAGAATAATATGCTGATAATGTTATATGATCACTTTTACAACCAGAAACATATAAATTTATACTATAATCGTTTTCTTTTAAGAATTTTTCATTCTGCCAAGAATTATATCTTGTTACTATAATTTGATCACTGGCTTTTCCCGCTGGTAAATTGTAAGATCTCCCATTAGGATTTAATGGATGTAAGTAAAGATAGTCTGGGAATATGTTCTTAGCGGTTAATTTTTCATTTAATGTTATTTTGAAAACATCACCATTTTTATCAAATATTGTAGCATATACCTCATATGATGTTGATGGGTATTTATAATGGTGTTTAGCTGATGCTCCAGTATAATTTGTACCGTCACCAAAATCCCAAATTATTGTATTATTGGAATAAAAATTCCTATCGGTAAAATCATTACTCCAGCTCAATGAAAAATTGAAACTCGTACCTTCTATGGTATAAGAATCGTATGTTTCTGGTGCTAGTTCATTATCAAAAACTTTACAAACTATTTTTACAGCTGTTATTGGTAACATTTTATTCTATTATGATGTTATTCTTCAAAACATCATAATTCTCATAAAATGCGGATTTGAAGAAAGGTAGGGTTAATGTTTGATTTATTATTCTAATATCTTCATTTGGTGCAAAATATATTGGATTATAAACCATAAGACTCAATCCATCTGTAGATATTAATTGATTGTTAATGTATCTAAATGTCGAGAAATTATATATGCCACTAATTTTAAATAAAGATGAATTTAAAAATGAAATATCTAAAGTTTTACCCAATTTAATATCATCAAAATATACCTTAAAGATATTTACAATATTTTCTTTTATTGACGCATCACTTACAAATGAATTTTTACTCTTTTTTATTTTTAATTTGGTTTCAGATATAATTTCAGGATATAATCCTCGATTATCTATTTCATCGGGCGTTGAAATTCCCAATCCAACAGAAACATAAACTGGATCTTGAAAAATAATTTCAGATGTTATTACCTTTATACCATCTATCGCTTTTTTAATTTTTGTCTTCAATCCAATATTTAAAAATCTATTGAAATTTTTATTATCATTTTGAGGGACTTTTGGTATGCAGTAAATATAAACATTGTTGAAGTGGCAAGATGTTGAAAAATTTACTTGATTGAATAAAATCCTACTATCCATATTGGGTTCAGATAATCCAATATCTTTTAGGTAGTTTAAATGTTCAGATGCAAAATCAAAATTACTCACAACTTTAACATCTTGTATTAAATTTGAAAAATTGTTCGATATGTACTTTTCGAAATCAGTACTGTTTATTAAACGATATTGCGTTTTATATGTATTTTTAGCATTCTCTTTTATGGAATTAGCATCTTCTTGATATGTGAACTTGGAAGAGGGTAACGTGTTAATAAAATTCAATTGAATGGCATCATCCGATCCCAAGATATTGGTACCCGCCGCTCTAACTTCTCGCATTATTTCTTGATATGCTTCAGTATCATATAAAAATAATCTATTCCCGTTTAAATTGTTTGATCCAAATTCCCCATTAGGGCCATCGCTTTTCAGGTAATATACAATAACAAAGTCACCTTCATTTAATTTTTTACCAGTAACACCGTTTCCAAATCTAATTGAATATCTTTGATTTTCATTCAATCTCAATTCATAAGATTCGGATAAACTATTTTCCAAGTAAAGATTATTTACGTTTTTATATTGTCTCCAAGAACTTCCGTTAGGTTTAATGTAAACATGGATGTTGTTGTGATCTATCAAATCATTGTTTCCATCGATATCTACTGATACTATTGTGAAATTTTCAAAAGATTCTCCTGTTGCTACATATAATGGGTATTGTACAAATGAACCTTGATATAATAATCCAGAATCGTTTAAATCATTTAAAACTTGAGCACCAGAAAAAGATTTAGTGAATGTTAAATCTTCAGTGAAGGAATAATTAGTATCATTTACCGTAAAATACGAATATCTTGGTATAGTGTATATGCCTTCATTCAATTCTTCATATGCCGCAGCAGAAAATGATAATACAGCTGTCTGTATACCTATTGGATTATAATTTAAAATTTTAACTATCCTATTCACGTTTTCATACAATTGAGCACTTGAAAAGGAGGCTTCGTTAGCTGTTCTGTTCAAATAAAACAAAAGAACGTGATAACTGTAAGCAATTACATCCAATAAACTATTGAAATTAGAACCCTCAAATATTTGATCTGTAAAAACTCCACCATCTATCAACCTTTGTTGCATCAATGATTTCAAGGTCGTTGCATCGAATGCGGCGTAACTGTTGAAAGAAAGTTGGTAATTTTGATTTGTGTTGTTATCTTCTGTCATATTGTTTTAATTGAAATAAAATCCAGATTCGGATAATGTTCCTTTTACTTCTAATCCTTCTATATTTAACGTTGGAACAGATAAAATCATATCTATAGTATATTGTTGATTTTCAATATCGGTAGTTATATTGATATTGTCTACTGTTACCCTCGGTTCATATCTAGTCAATCCTTTTAAAATGGTTTCACCTAGCATTTTGCCATTATTATATGATATTCCGTTGAATAGATAAAAATATAAATTCAAACCAAAAATGGGATTTAATATTTTTTGACCTGGTATTGTTGTAAAAATATTAAAAATGCTATTTTTAATGGCATTTATATCATAATCGGCTCTAATATCTTTCTGTTCATTGATATTATTCAAAGATGAATTTCTACTGTAATTTATTTTTAGATCCAATTCCAAATCAATATAAGTATGATCTCTTTTTTTTGGTAAACGATTTAAATTTTTAATCACAACTGCCGACATATAATTATTTAGAATAGAAAGTCATCATTGACTTTTATATGAAGATAATTATATAAATAAAATGAAATTGTTTTATTTTGAGCTTTTCTTTGAAAAAACATTCATTAAATATAAATAATTATAATCATGGGAAAATTCACTAGTTTATACGAATCATCAATCCAACGTTTTACAAGAGGTGGTTTGCTTGTTGGCGACCTTGTAAAATTCAAAAACAGTAGTTTCGATGATGATTTTTTCAAAAATCAAAGTTCTAATTATATTGATAAGGCCAAAAGCTTTATTAGTAGTGGTTTAAATATTAGAGTATCAAGCATCAAACCTGTTCGTCCTTCATTTCAACCTGGAAATGTTTACAATGAATCTAGTGAATTTTTAGTAGATATTGTTTTGGAAAAAGCCCCAGGATTATATTATGAATTCATGACAGTTCCGATGAAAGTATTGGAACATTTCGATACTGGAGTGAATCTTGCTCCAATACCAGACTCTCTGAGATATGATGATAGATCATCAACAGATATTAAAGAGGTAGGGTCTGCTAAAAAAGGCGCGGAAGCTCTCCTAGATCCATATCGTCAAACAAGAACAACCGACCACGGTGACGCTAAAGATAGTAAATCAAATTCTGAATTGGGCTTTTCGAATGTCAAAATACCATCCTCACCATCCGTGGATGCAAAAAGCCCCTCAATTTATAGCACTCAGAAAGATTATACAAAAAACTATCTTCCGAAGAAATAGCTATTTATCCTCTATAGCATTAAGTGCTAATAAGAGACAATAGAAATTTATCTCATGATCTATGACAAATGCGGAGCGATACATGTATTCCCCAATTGTTATTAACCACATTTTCTTCTGAAATTCACTCAAGGTTTTGGGATCATCGCATATTGTATCAAATAGAGATTTCATGAGAATATTATAATCTCCTTTGAAATTATCATCATTTTCGATAATATATCTCCTTAATTCAGATATTTTATTCGCTAATAATAAATCCACGATTTTATCGACAAATTTATCAACTTTAGTCACATCTGGTATTTGTAATATACCATCTATGCAATATTTCTGAACCTCATTGATAGTTTTTCGAATATCTGGAAATATTTTTTTAATCAATAAAACCAACTTTGTCTTATTTTCAAAATCAATGGATACATTTTCATTCTCTAAAATGTATTTGATTCTTTTAACGATCAAATTTATAGGAGGTGAAAGCTGAATTGTTTGGCATCTGGATTGTAATGGAACTATGACATTGTGTATGTAATTGGATGTTAAAATGTACCTACAATAAGCAGCATTTTCCTCCATAGTATTTCTCAGTCCTCTCTGAGCGTTTGGGGATGCTGAATCTATTTCATCTAGGAAAACTATTTTCTTTTTACCATTGAAACTTTTAGTTTTGCTGAAATTTGAAATGGTACTTCTAACGTCATCTATACCAACTTCCGCACAATTCAAAAACAAATCCTCGGCATCTAATGCTGAAATTAATATTTTACCTGTAGTGGTTTTACCAGTTCCAGCATTACCGTAAAAGAGTAAATTTGGTATCTCATCATTCTTAATGAAATTCTCAATTATTCTTTTATCATTATCACACAATACCAGATCTTGTATTTTTTGGGGTCTATATTTTTCAGACCAAATTTTATCTAAATCCATATATTATTTTCCAGAAGAACCAAATCCACTATTACCTCTAACTGTATTGGAGGCTTTACCCCACTCAATAGAAAAATCATTATTTTCATAGTATATTACTATTTGAGCAATTCTATCACCACATTTAACTTGATAATCTTGATCTGAAAAATTGAATAATTTCACTCCAATATTCCCTCTATATGAGTTATCTATTACTCCTTGAAATGCTGTAATATCATGTTTGAATGCTAGTCCAGATCTTGATTCTATTTTGAACCAATAACCCTCATCTAAAAACGCTAACTTCAATCCGATATTTACGTTGTTGGTTCCTTTAGCTGGAATAACACAATCCTCAACACTGAACAAATCCAATCCAGCATCATTAGCATATGCTTTCTTGGGAAGGAGTGCATTGGGGTGATTTTTCTCAAAAACAATTTTAGGTTGTCGTACTATATCTGCTAGAATGGATTTCATGATGCTCTTAGCATTATAGATGGAAATACGACATTGTCAACCTAAATAATCCCGTATGATTAATTCTTTAGTATCCTTGTCTGGTTTTTTGGGTTCCAATGATCTCACGGATAAGTTAAAGCAATCGATTGGAACAATTAACAATAAAGTTAAAGAAAATAACGAAAATCATAGTGAAGATCTGGAAGAATTTATATTAAAGAACTCGAAAGAATTGGTTGTTAATGGAATAGACGCTATAAATGAAATAAAACAAACAGTTTTACTGAATCCCCAATCAGATGAAGTTGAAGCATTGGCTGAGATATTTAAAGGAGTATCCACGGTGATGAATATATTAAAAGATATTCAAATTACAAAAATGAAATCTAAAGCAACCAAAGAAATAAAACAGATGGATATTGAAAGCAAAAAGGAAATAGAAGAATTGGATAATTCAAGCAAAGGATTGAGAATGACTAGAGATGAAATATTCAAAATGCTTAAGGATAGTGGGGATATAGTTGATGCTGAATTTACCCCTGCGTCTTCGTAGGTACGAATGGATTACCGACACTTAACTTGCTGATAGTAGGTCCGAAAATAGTAGAATTTACCGTCTTATCTCCTATTTTAGTAGGAACTCTAATATCTGGTGCTCCAGTTTGTACATTATTGGAAGATGGTTTGAAATTAAAGTTATCCAATACATATTTCGCATTTACACCCAATAGTTTTTGAATTTTTGCTTGATATTCAGTAGCTATTTTACCCATTCTTTTTGGAAATTCATAGTCCCCAACGAGCGGTTGACCATGTGACTTATCTGGTGTTGCTACTTTAGGTATTACCGCACTAACTGCTCTGTCTTTACAAGCTTTTAATTTAGTCAATTTAGATACATATAGTGCAGTATCCGCACTATTGACTCCTTTAGGTAATGTTCCCATATTGCAAGGGACTTTCTGTTCTAGTGCATTATATGGTGTTACTGTATTTGGAGTGAACCAATTCAAAGCATCCACGACTCTATTCATAGCATCAAATGAATAATTTTTGTCCAAAGATTTCAACTGACCTTTTGACAATAAACCAGCTTTAATTTCATTCGACATTCTTATCTTATAAAATTTTTTAAACCAAGTTTGGATTGGTGATGGTAAATTTGGAAGTTGTTCATCGAGTTTCCGTAAAAAAATTATTATGTTTTCATTTTTTTTCGTAAAATTAGATGTCATCGCAGTTTTGAGTTCCACAAATAAATTCAACGTTTCTTCCCCAACACTTGAAAACTGTTTATAAAATTCTGGTGAAACAGTTTTTGTTAAAGGGTCAATACTCTGATATAATATATTTCCATCAATTCCATTCATAACATTTTTGCAAAATTTTGTTTTTCCGAACTAGATGACTTGGTTCCATATATATGGTTAAAATATGATCCATTATTGAACTCATGTATAACCATAGTTGTGAAATATGATCCTAAAACCATTTTGTCATGCTCATTTGGAGATTGGTTATCTGTTCTATTTACATTAAAAAATGTTCCAGTTCTTCTTCTAGTTAGACCTTTTATTCTAAAGTATATAGCTGCATTTTTAAAAACCGAAGCCATCAATCCTTTATTTCTACCAAAATTCATCTTTTGAAAATTCTGCCCAGTACCTAATCCTGATGTATATACGTGTTGAACATTATTATTATCCTCTCTCAATTGATTTGTCGGCAATATGTCAGCACCATTGGAATTAGATGTGTTAGGCATATTTTTAATATTGTTACTATGTATAGATTTTTGTGAATTTTTTAAATTATTTGATTTTATAGAACATGTAAAAAATCCTTGCGGATCATATGAATGTACGAAATGAGTAGATACGTCTTTTTGAACTATGTCCGCATCTGGTTTTACAAATGAATAATTCTCTATCACATTGTAATTTATAGCATTGAACGCATTAGATGATTTATTTGTTCCAAAATTAAATAATCCACCCATACCATCGGAACCCGCAGTATCAACTTTACTCAATGTGAAGTCCTCTGTCATGCTTTTACCCCCCGTTTTGGAGCCAACCAAACCCCCCAACATTCCTCCAGATTTATACATTGAATTTTGTAAGTATGTTGTTATTGGTATGAATGTGTATTCATCGGTGTATCTGGTTTTTTTCAAAATACAGGGAACGTAATCATATTCTTTTGTACTAACATGGTAATTTATTAAATATTGAACGTCATCTATTGCTTTATGACCAGAATTCGTGTGATGTTCTATTTTTATACCACCTTTATCCCATTCTTTAGATGCTTTAAATCCACTCTTTGCTATTTTATTTAAACTTTTATCGAGTAAAAATTTCAAACAATCTCCAGTATATCTTTTAACATCATCCGTATTTTTTAATGCTTTATCTGGTTTAGTTGTTTCCGTTACAGTAGCAGTTGCGTTTTTCGCTGTTTTATCGGCAAGAGACACTTCAGATGTTGTGAAACGTGCATCTATTTCACTCAATAATTGATAATCAATATCCCAGAAATATATTTTTTTAATTTTTATACCCTTATCTTCTCTCAATTCTTCTTCGGTTTTATATATTGAAAACGTATATTTTAAACAAAATTCCTTTCTCTCCTCCTCTGAAACATTTTGAACAGATACATCATCTGGTTTAATTTGTGGCATTATTTCAATGTTCAAATAATCTCTACCATCTCCTCTGAAATTATAAGGTTTCATTTTACCGCCAGCATTGTAACTCTCCAATACATCACTGGCATTGCTAAATTTCATGTAACCGTATGAATAAAAATATCTAAAGTCATCAACTATTTTCAACTCATCTATTGATGCGAAAGTTAAGCCTACTTTGGTTTCACCATTCCATAAATACACGTCAAAAATATAATTATTATCACCTATCTGGACGACTGATCCAGTAGAACCACCTTCATCTGATCTTAAAAAATTATTAAATTCCATTTTTCAATTCCGTTAATACAGTTCTCACATATTGCGGGTAGAGTATTTTCAATTTACTACCAGCATCTGGAAATTTCAAGGGATTATATATCTTATTTACTAAAGCTATTAGCCACCACAAGTCCATATTTCTATATTCATTATAACTTATAGCTGTCCAAGGCATTGATTTTGTTATTTCAATCTCATAATAAGCTTCCGTATTTAATTCATCCAAGAAATAAACAGCAAATGACTGTAAATTGTAAAAATATTGATTATTTTCTGTCAAATACATTCTTAAAAAATTTTCATATTGAAAATCGCTCAATTTGTTCAAAGAATAAACATCTCTTTGAAAGTCTCCAATTGCAGATAATCCGTCATTGTGTGATGTTATCATTTTATCTCCTTTGGGTTATGCTTTCCTTTACTTCAAATTTACTATTCAATCCTATATCAAATCCATCCAATACAGCATCGACAATTATATTTCCAGTGCTCTCAATGACATTCACTGTATTTTGTTTTTCAAAAAGCATATGATATAGGAAATTTTGAGTTTCTGATAAAAGACACTTCATCGTCATGGTTATACTGTATGCGTCTGGTATAATTGTCTGTATTCTTGATGTTTTATTTCCAGAACTTGGGACATTTATATAGTAACTTCTTCTTGCCCCAATAAAATCAACCTTCATTGAGCTTATGTAGGCATATGGCATATACTTAACTCCTGGGATAAGTACATCATATAGACAAGGTGGGTCTATTAATTCTCTACTTTTTCTATTTGGTCTATTTTGATAGACCAACATATATATTAATTGCCAGTTTCTTTGAACGTCATCGAATGTGGCCCAACCCGAATTTATTAATGGAAATGAGAAAGATATTTCGGCTCCAGCTCCTCCAAATTGATAAAACATTGGTTTTTCTATGTATATGCCAGGTGCATTGAGGGATGTTGTCTGTGCTGCTGTGTATGCTGCTACTCTAGTAATATCAACTGCATCTTTTACTTTAGGACCAAGAGCGCCTTCACCCATCAATTTATCATCATCTCCAAACTCGTTAGCAAAACTGTATGCTGCATTCGAAAAATAGGGTATTCTATATTCAAATTTAGTATCTTCAGTTTCATATAATCCACCATATGGTGATAAAACCCCACTAGCAGAATCACCTGTAAATCCTGATAGGAAATCCTGTGGTGTTTTTCCAGTGAAAAGCTCAACAGCACCAGATCCCAATACTTTATTACCAATATTAGAGACGGCTCCAAATAGGCTTTTACCAGCATTAAATAAACCATTTAAGAAACCAGTTGCTCCTGGGGAATTTGAAAGCAGACTAGTCAATCTACCCCCAATCACACCAGCATTTGACGAAGCGACTAAACTATAATATGCCAGTTGCGTCTGTAATGAATTCTGTTTTAAACGTTTTTCCCTCAATTGAACGATTGGCATATCTTGCCTGCTACTTCTGGGTGAAGATGTCCAATGGAAGTCGTTAACCACATCTATTAGACCATCTATGTTTCCAGATATGGAATCGCTTTTTAAAAAATTCTGTGATAGTAATGAAAATATACCACTACCGCCACTAGGTACCATTTTAGGAGCACCAGTTGGATTTTTGCCTTTTGAACTACTGTCAAAACGAAATAAGTTTTTCACTTAAATTATTTAGACGAATGATCCGATGTTATTCCCCTTTAATTTGGTAGATATCCCCATTAAAGACTTCAATGGTAAATCATTTCTTAAACTTTTCCTATATTCATCTATATAATTTTTTTGAACAGTTGTTGGATTGCCTCCAGATGAACCGCTATCTTGTTTATTATTTGACATTTGAGGTGGTTCATTTACAGCATTAGATAATTCTGAATTTTTACTTTTGAGCGAACCCATGTTTTCACCTAAATTTGAAAATCCCTTTATCATCAAATCCGACATTTTACTCATAGATTCGTGTATTTTTTTAAAATCAGATGAATTATCGGATTTGTTATCATCATTTCCTTTAAATTCTGGGATATCAGATTCAATTTTTTTCAAACCTTCAACTATATTTTCATTTTTAGATATAGATTCGGAGCTTTTTAAATTTTCAATATTAGAACTTGTGGGAATATTTTCTTGAGAATTTATTTTTTCAACTGATGAATTTGATTGCGATGCATCTTGAGGGGGTAGTTGTAAATCCGTTTCGAATATGTTAGGCTCCGTATTCTTTAAACTTTCTACGCTATTTAAACTAGATTCTGGATTCTTTAAACTTTCCACGCTATTTAAACTAGATTCTGGATTCTTTAAACTCTCTACGCTGTTTAAAGTCGAGTCTGGATTCTTTAAACTTTCTACGCTGTTTAAAGTCGAGTATGGATTCTTTAAACTTTCTACGCTGTTTAAAGTCGAGTATGGATTCTTTAAACTTTCTACGCTGTTTAAACTAGACTCTGGATTCTTTGATGTTTGAACGCTATTTAAACTAGACTCTGGATTCTTTAAACTTTCTACGCTGTTTAAACTAGACTCTGGATTCTTTAAACTCTCTACGCTGTTTAAACTAGACTCTGGATTCTTTAAACTCTCTACGCTGTTTAAACTAGACTCTGGATTCTTTAAACTCTCTACCGCATTTAAAGT
>Ga0102829_1000070_pt1 | contig 30562 bp, 30 predicted proteins | sample ColrivemetaGS575_FD_84510 | JGI IMG/M metagenome (GOLD analysis project Ga0102829, IMG submission 84510) | Estuarine microbial communities from the Columbia River estuary - Freshwater metaG S.575 | ecosystem: Environmental > Aquatic > Marine > Intertidal zone > Estuary | place: USA: Columbia... | reverse complement strand
ATGCTTTCAAATAAAAGATTAGATATGATTGAGTTGCAAAGTTCTGAGAATGCCATATAATATATTTATTCTCAGTTCTTTTTTATTTTCACTTCAAAGTTTGTCCCATCATCCATAGTGATGAGCAAGTTGTCGTTAGAATCGAAATCAACATCTTCTATTCCAATATGTTCCGCAATAGTCTCATCTTTTTTCAATTCGTCTCTGGTAGTATTTAAAATTGTTTCAATTAAAAGTTCTTGAAGTTCTGATATTTTCATTCGTAGTGTGATTTATTTCATCTATTTATGTTTTCAACACTATTTTTTATTGAATGTGATTGTAATATTGTGTAAGAATAATAAAAGAATGATATGCCAACTCACCAATCCTGTCAAGCCAAAATACATTGCTATTGCAAAATATACTGGATAGAAATAATTAAATGGTTTTTTTATTGTGAGCATAAAGAAAAGTGCAAGTTTTACGGACTCTTGCAAACGCAACCATTCCAATGAAAAATGTGTCCAATCGGTAAGGACTGAAATGGAATTATGCCGATTATCAAATCATTTCTCCTTGGGATTGATAACGTATCGTCCATTTGATTCGACTGCCATTGCGACAACATCGTGGAGGACACTTGCCATTTCCCTCTCAGTAACCATGATAAGGTTTAGCATATCATAGGATTCTTTACTGATACCGCAATCGTCATCCAATACTTGATATACAAATTGCTTCACCAACTCTTTTGAATTATTATTCATTTACTTTTTACTTTGTTTTGTTATGTTTCATTTTTCTTATTTAAGAATCACCATGATTCTCAAAATTTATTTTATATACTTGAAACGATATGTCAAGTATTATTCTTCCTTACCATCAATGACATTGTTCAGATAGACATTGACATTTACCATTGCCTCAAGTTCCTTTTCAATCTGTCTGAACTCATGTAGTGCTTGATAGAATGAGATGCTGTTGTCCCTATATGCTCCCACGATACTCTGGACGTATTCGTTAGGTAACTCCTGCATTGGGCATATTGTCAATAAAAATCGTTTCGCGTGTTCTATTGCTACTACCATTCCCGCTTGTTGGTTTGTCATAGTGGTATTCCGAAAATAATGATTTGATAGTTGAAGAAGTATAGTGAGAGTGCCTTGATAGTTAATAGCACAACCATGAGTGCATGGATTCCTACGAAAAACCATAGGAAATATATTACCATCATAGCAAATTCAACTCCAACGTCAATGTATTTCATCGGTGAATATAAGTTAGGATTACGTCTGTCATCATCACAAAATATGATACAGCAATTCCAAAGAATAGCAAGAGAAAAATGCTATCAAATAATTTTTCAAAGAATATTGTTCTCATAGTTCGTATGGTTCGTAGATTGGTTTTTTTACTTCTGTTTTTATCTGTTGTGGTTTGGGTTTAATTGTCTTGGTCTTGCAAGACTTTTTTGTATTTGAGGTCATAGGATAGTTTATTTTTTTAGGTTTGTCAATCATTATTTGATCTTTTTTTCCAAACATCCAAGTCATATTCCGCAAAGGTCTTTCCACTCTCATCAATGACCCCCAAGAGTTTTTGTTCCAATTCTAAGTATTTTTTTCGATCTGGTGTTGCTTTTGGTGCAATAATTCCCAAGTCTTCTCTCATGTGGGCTAATAAATGGGTATCTAATACCACTATTCGTTGATTGGGGCGAGAGTGTAAAAGAAAGAACCTAGAAGTTTTACTAGAGATACCATGAACACTTTCCAATTCCTCAATGGTAACACTTTTCAATCTGTTTTTAAATTGAATGATTCCCTTGAATGCTTTCTCCAACCTATCATACTGACCAAGTTTGCACATACTCATTACATAGACCAAGCACGATCTCTTGTCCCTGTCAATAATTGTATCAAGTGGTGACTTCGCATTGCCAGCAAATTTTAGGAACACATCCAGTTTCTTTGCGGTCTGCAATGCAGATTTTCCTGCGACCATTATGCAAAATAAAAGGAACTCTTCCAGTTCTTCCTCTGTGCGATTGTAGTTAGTGATTTTGCTTGGGTTGATCATAGGTAGTGGTGATTGGAGTATGGAGAATATCAACTCCCCATGATTGTGTCAACTACTTTTTTAAAACATTCTTCAAGTCTTGAACGATTTTTTCGTATGCCGATACTAAACTCTCAACGATTCCATTCTGATTGGTTTTTAGTATTTCCCTTTTGTTTTTAATCAGAAGTTCATACCTCTTGATTAGGATTTCAAGATCATTTTGTGGTTTTTTGGGTTGTAGTATTTTCATTTGAAATTGGTTTTTTGCGAATGGATTTTAGGAATTTGAGGTATTTTAGAATTTCTTTTGAATTGGGTTTTTGTTTTTTTGGCATATTCTTTCGCTCGAAATGATCGTGATGGTAAATTCGTTATTCCGTATGCTTTACACCATTTCCTAACAGCATTGTCGGAAACTCCAAATATTTTACCCAATTCAGTAATAGGTTTTTCCCAAATGAGTTTTTTTAATTCATTTTTTGAAGGTCTGTTTTTAACCTTTCGCATATCCAAACGAGCGCAAGACTCACATTTTTTTGCTTTATTCGTTATCGTATTTCCACATGAACAGAAATACTTCTTCTTTTCTCTTGGAACATAATTGAAATAATCAAATTCAATTTTCTTTTCACTATTTTTGATCTGTTCCATAAATTCTGACAATTTTTCCATATTGAAACAACCTGTATGATGAATTTGATATGTAATCCAACCATGTTCTTCTAAAAGAGATTCTCTATTTTTGTAATATGGTTTTAATTCTCCGTTTGATTCATAGTGTTGATTACCATTCACTTCTATCCCAATTTTTTTATCTGGAAATGCAATGTCAATTCTAAAAAATCTACCTATATGAACAAGAGGCATAAATTCTTCTATAAAATCTATTTTTTGTTCTCTTAGAAAGGATTTAAATTTTTCACATGGTATTGATGAATGGACAAATGATTTATTTTGCCAAGGGTGTTTGTCTGGATTTTCAGTCAACCATTTTTTTCTTGCTTCTGATATTTTCTTTTTAGTTTCTTCCGTATGTTTGTATTGATTATTGATTCTTTTTAATTTAGCTGATTCTGATAAATTTCTACTTTTCAAAAAACCTTGACTTATTTTATTGAAAATGCTCGCGGGTGAGATATTTTGTATTTTACTAACTTCTCTCCAACTCAATCCAGAATCATAAGATTTTTGAATATCATTGAAATTCCAATTTAAATTATTTTTTTCTTTTTCTAAAAATCTATCACTTGAATAAAAATTCTTTTCGCCAATTTGGAAGTTTTTACTTTTTAAATTATATTTTTTCATCCAATATTTTATATTGGTTTGTGAGCAATTCATTTGTTCTGATATTTCTCTTTGAGTCATACCAGAATCTACCAGTTCGATTAGTTTAAGTTTATCCATATAATTATTTAGTCTATTGAAGAAATTTCTCAACCATTATTTCATACAATAACGGAAAATTAAAATAATGTCCCTGCCAGAACTTGAATCTGGTCGAAGGCTTTAGAAGAGCCTTATGCTATCCGATTACATCACAGGGACTTGATTATTAGTATTTTAAGTGGGGGAGGTCGGGATCGAACCGACACTCAATCAGTTTATGTTTGTGTATGTTACCATACTTCATGGACTATATCTTCAACTCATTTAAGAGTTGCTGGACGCTTAATCTTGTTATTAAGAGGACTATACCTCTCAAGTAGTCTCTGCACCTTCCAAGAATGTATTCTTGGCTTGGCTCAATGTTGACCTATTATTCATAGGCTTTCTTTGAGTTCATCCAGTTTTCCAATAAGGATCACTCCTTATGGTCACAATACTATGAGCCGCATCTATCAGTATTGCAATCAACGTATCTCACGATACGAAACAGCCAGCTTTTTTTAACTGCTTTAACCATTAAGCTACTCCCCCAATTTAAAAAGTGCTGATGGAGGAAGTCGAATCCTCATGCCCAAATGGGCGACAGATTTTAAGTCTGTTGCGTATAACCAGTTCCGCCACATCAGCTAATGTAAATTATTTTCTCTACCTATTCTTTCAAAAATATATTCCAATTATTTTTACAAGGTTTGGGTAACCTTCATTACTCCCAATATATTATCTGCTTTCACTAACAATAGCAAGAACTATTTTTCGATTTTTTCATCTGGATCATCGAGAACCTTTTTCAATCTAAATTTGGCTGATGCGGTTGGGATCGAACCAACGACATTCCGCTTAACAGGCGGATGCAACTACCTCTGTGCTACGCATCAGTTTTTCTGGTATGATGGGACTTTAACCCATAACCTCCTACCTACAATGTAGGACTCTTGCATTTGAGCTACATACCATACTAAAATTAGCGGGTGTGGAAATCGAATCCACCTAAAAATGCTTATGAGACATTCCAATTCGCCAGAATTGTAACCCGCAATATAAAATATTTATTCACCAAGACCTCTCATTCACTTGTTTCGTGACATTGCTACCACTAACAACAGGAGAAGTTCCTTAGAGACTAAATGTTGATTTGCAACTCATTGCATTGTCATCTCTCGCGGGATAGATTTGCGGTCTTATGCGCTTGGTAAAAATATGCCAATTAGGGTAAGCCTTTGTCGTTTTCTAGAAACTTACAGGACGAGGAATGATCCCACCTTTCCCCTAACCAGCAAAAACAAAATATCAAAAATCAATTCCAATGTTTTACAAGACTGGTTTCTTGCTTCCGATTTTTTTATCTGGATCATCGGGAACCAACTCTCATCACTATATATCAACTCTTACCTAGTGTCAATATATTTTTCACATCAGTTTCAATTTCTGACCTACTGAGAGTTTGCTAGTGTCTTTGATGTTGTTGAGTGCTTGCAATTTCTTTTCATTCAGTTTATATTTCTTTGCAATATTGTGGAAGTTGTCACTTTTTTTCACCACATACTCTTTCAACTTGGTTGGGTAGTTTGGATTATGTGCATTCTTATCCACTACCTTTGTCTTAATCATTGATGCGGGAATCGGTGTTGGGGTTGGTTTGGCAACTGCTACTGGTTTCTCTGGTGTTGGAACCACTACTGGTTCCGATTCTGTTTTATTTCCAGTTGCAATCTTTGGTTCTTCTACACCCACTATTGGGGCATTCTCCAAGAACTTCTTATCCTCGGCGGCGATTGCTCTTGCCTTTGTTGCAGAAGAGAAGAACATGATGCCCACCAATACGACAACGTGCAATCCTGCCACTACATATACCGCACCCTTTAATGATAGTGTCTTCTCTTTAATTTCCAATTCATTTTCAGTATCTACATCTGCGAACTTTTGTTTGATCTCTGCGATTTTGTTTAGAATGATATTTTTCATTTTGGTTTTCTAAGTTTAGTGTTGGGTTTAGTTTTATACTTCGCCAATCATCTTATACATTTTGTGGATTGTGTCAACAATTATTTTTAGTGATTTGTGGGGAGGGAACCACCCCTCCCCACTACCAACCACTACTACATCTTTTTAGAGAACTTACCAGTATTGTCCCTTACATTGTGGAACTTTTGACCACTTGGTTTTACACCATACTGGCATCCGTTACCGCAACATGAACCATAATTATTCTCTTCATCATCATAATCTTCTTCATCAGAATCGTATTCATCACCATCCGAAGTATAGAGAAATGAATCCCAACCGCTTTCACCTTTTTGGATTTTGCTTCTCCAATCCTCTTTATATTCCGCAACAACCTCGTATCGGCAACAACGACCCTTGGTGTTAGCATAATCAACTGGAAAACTTATGCAATCCTTGGGATTGATTTTCACAATCATTGTCTTTCCACCATTACTATCTGCAAAGTTTGGTAGATAGTTAATTGAGCAGAAGTGCAATCCCGCTGAACAAGTTTGGTCTTTGTTATCGCATACACGATTGCGGGGCATCTCACAAATATCTCCAACTTGGTTACGGAATGTTCCAGAGTGAATATCCATATATGTCGATCTAACATTCTTATATGCGAGGAGTTGTCCATCTTCCGTAATTGGCATTTCACCAGCATCCATGAAATCAAACAACTCATCGACCGCACGTTTGCTTGGATTCCGCATGAGGTTTTCCATGAACTTCACAAGGGGTTCAAATGGCAATCCCTCTCCCATGAACTTCACAATGCGATTTGTGAGCGTGTTGTGAATCACTTCACCATTGTAAATGACTGCACCATCTTGGATAGATACTCCACCAGAGGCATAGTTCTGCACTTGCTTGGTGATGTTCACCAGATCAACAAACAAATCCCAATTCTTTTGTTTGATCGACTCAATGACTTGCTTATACTTCGGGTGATCGTTTGCAATCGTGTAAGATTGCCCATTGATGACGGCACATACTTTGCCGCTACCTGTAATTGTTACTGCCGCTTGTGTTGTGGTTGTATTGCTCATACTATTACTTCTATTTATTTTTGGTTTGGTTTTTAGTTGGATTTGTTTTCTGTCTCAAGTGCCGCTTCCAGCACCATGCGCTCATTCACTCTCCAACTGGTGAGTGATTGATACATTAACTCTACTAAAGCATTTGGGAATGTCAACTCTTTTTTTGTGGTTGGGTTCTTTATATTGCATATCCAAGAAAATAAATTGTTTGTCTTCTTTGAATCTTTTCTTTTCTTGACGCAATCGGATATGAATACCTTGAGAGGATTCTCGTCTGATAGCTTGGGGAAGGTTCTATGTTTCGAGATTTTGTCAATAACAGAATGATCCATTAGAGAAACCTCATTCAATACATCCAAATCGTATGTGACTGATTCGTTGTCAACTAATTCGTTGAATGGTTTTGATCCAAGTGCCTCTAGCAACTCACCACTACGTTTGGCTACCAATGCAACATCTTTTTCTGTCAATCCGAAATATCGGACAACCGCTTGGTATGTATGTTTATCCTTGACAGAAATAATATCCTTGCCCTTGTCGTCTTTTATTGTTCCTGCATCGAATTTAAATGTATTGCCCTCTTTGACGATATAATACTTTGGTGTTGCATCTACCCCAAGGTTGTGATCGTTGCTGTCCCAAGCGTCTTTGTGGGTGCTACCAAGGCTATAAACTACCACTACGCCTTTTGGTTTCCCACAACCGCCACCACCACCACCAGATGACTTGCGTATTGTTGAAACAGCAGGGAGTGAAGATGCCAACTGGAATACTGATGCGGGGAATCCTAATTGGATTAGAGTCATCATATCCTTCTCATCAACATAATTGATTGCAATATCGGCATTTTGACTCATACGAATTTCTTGCGAAATTCTTGCCATTGCTCCACCACGCTTGAGATCATCGTAGAACCACAAGGCATTATTGTGTAGTGCGGCAAATTCCGAAACGCTTGTCTTTCCTCGCCCCCATTGCTTTTTGCAGATAGACGTTAGTTTCACTTTGTCTTTGATGACTGATCTTGGATTGGAAATATCAATGTTTTTCCATTTGACTTTTCCCTTAACCATTTTTGAATTGAGGAAAGACCATTGACCTTCCAGCAAATAATATGCTTTCATGGCATCCAGAAGATTGTCTGAATCCTTCACCATTTCCTCTACCTTGGTGACGAAATCCTTTTTCACAAGTGCTACCTTGGCATTGATTGCCTTGATAGTGTCATCACAATAGGAGATAGATTCGCGTGATGGAGTGAAGTCAATCTCGCCAATCTCAAATCGAATAACAAGACCCGCTTTGCGTAGAATGTCGTAGTGTTCACCATCCACTTTGTATGTTTCGATGGGATATGTAACTCCACCCATGATAGCAAATGATTGATTCAGTTTGTGATAAGATTTCCAGAATGCACCAGTAAAGTCTGGTTTGATTTCATCCCAATCGATTTTACCACCAGAGATGGTTGGTTTAACATCAAAGAATCGGAATGCCTTATAGACCGCATGACTGAAATCAGCAAAATTGCTCACCTTGATTGGAATCTGGATTGCTACACCATTACCATCCTTGGTCTTGTCAGAAGACATAAGGCTAATGGTTGGCATATTTGCCGCATTGAAGTAGGCATTGTAGATACGTTTCTCCCCATTGTGGATGGAGGTGATGGTGAAGTTATCGGTGTAGCAGAATGGGGATTTGCTACCAAGTCCCAAGCAACCAATCTGTGAGTTTGTATTGGTCTTTGTGGACTCAAAATAGGTTGTGTAGATGTTGTAGATGTTCTCATGGGAGATACCAGTTCCGAAATCTTGGATAGTCAACCAAGGTTCAAGTGCATTGGGCAAGTGGATATGGAATGGTTTATCGGATTGACCAGATGCCGTCATGGAATCAGAGGCATTGCAACCCAACTCCCTCACGATTGCGAGTGGTTTATCGGAGTATAGGTCAGAGAGAATCTGGAATGCCTTGCGGCTTGCCTTCATCTTGAATTGTGCTTCTTCTTTTACTTCACCGATCTGTTCGATGATTGTGTCGTTGTCTTGCAGGATCATTGTAGTTGTTTTCTAGTTGGTTTGTTGGTTGGTGTTCTTGATTGAACGTGCCTATTATTGCAGATTGATGTATGGTTGTCGAGATTTATTTTCAGAAATCGCAAAATTTTATTGTGGGATCAATTTCCAACAATTCTTTTGCACATTTTTTTAGGAAAATATATTTTGAATTTGCTTCTCTTAGAGAAATCTCACCATCACAATGTAAATTTTCGGGACTAGCCTTAGCATTGATGCAGTTTGCGATTTCCTGTAAATCGTAATGATTGGTAATATCTAGTGTCTCTTCGTCTATTGAGTTGAGGAATTGATTTTCTCTCTCAATGAATATTGTCAGATTTTGCATTTGGTTTTTTTTGTTGGTTGGTGTTCTTGATTGAACGTGCCTATACTGCCAGAAACCACAATACCTGTCAATGATTTTTTCAACTTTCCACAAAAGCCACATACGCTTTCTTCACAAAGTCCCTGTAAAGGTCTTTGGATAAGTCATGTATATCGTAAAATACATCGTATGCAATTTTTCCAATCGGTTTTTTATCTTTTATTGCTTTCAGAAAATTTAAAAAGAATTGCTTTTTTGAAATGCCTTCTTCTTCACGATTGAACATCACTTCAAGTTCTCTTATGGCAGACAATAAGTCTGGATACATCTCACTTGGTTTATGGGAATGTATTGATGGGTTTTTTTCCAATCCTTTTAAAAGTCTTTTGCTTGGCAATCCACCCAATGAACCATATCCCTTTTTTTCTTGATTGTATTTTCTAATTAGTTTTTGAACGAAATGTGAAATCTCATGTTCAATTACATCTGATAAAATTCTTTCTGGTTTATCCGCTGAGAAATCCAACTGAACAAAGGCATTGTTTCTCGCCATTTTAATAGAATCGGTAACATGAAACGAACCTCTCCTCTTTCCTTTTCCTTTTGTAAATCTCACATCCACAGATGGTTGTGGTTCTAATTCATTTAGAAAATCATAACTTGTTTTAGAAAAATCCAATTCGTAATTCTTTTCAAGTTCATCGTCCTTGTATTTAATCACATCCACAAAATCACTCTTGATGGGTGCAATGACACTATCTGGAACGTGGAAATATCCCTCGCACAAGACTATTAGATCAACTAAACTATTAAAAGATTGGATTTTATCCAGCATTCAATTATTTATGGTTAAATCTTTCATTGTCCGTAAGTTTCAATATTCCAGTCGATACTTCATTTCCTTGGTCATTTATATCAAATCCCATTTTTTTCCAAAATGAAATTGCATCTCTTTCCGATTCAATAACTATCTCTTTCGATCCTTGTTCTAAACTCCATTTAATAATATTTTCAACTTCTTTTTTCCCTTCTCCTTTATATCTTTTTAACTTGGGGACTTTAATACTATCAATTCTCGTAACAGGTTCTCCGAAATCATCCTCTTCTATCCATAAATCAACTTTTGCAGAAGTTATTGGTCTATATTTATTTTCGGAAAAATTCTCTATTAGATCAACTAAACTATTAAAAGATTGGATTTTATCCAGCATTCAATTATTTATAGATAAAAAGAAAAATTCCCAAGAGTCCGAAGCATCTTGGGAATTTAACCTTATATAATGAAAACTACATCTTTGAACTATTTATACAACTAGCTGTTGATAATTGCACCAACTTTGCCTTTTAGTTCATCGGCATACTTGGAAAGAACTTTGTCGATTGACTTGTTCGCTTCCTCAATACCATGAGTCTTGGCGATTTTAAATACATCTTCTGTATCAATTACAAATGAGACAAGATCATCTCTGACCTTCTCAGTTACAATTTTAGTGCTTCTACCTAGTGCTTTCTCTAAGTTTTCGTTTTCGACTAGAGTGATGAGTGATTCGATAATTACTTTCATGAAGTAATAATTTAGCACATTGCTATTAAATGTCAAGCCCTATTACGGGAAAATATCATATACATGATTGCGCGGCGTGATTGGGAGAGATTTTCTAATAGATAGGATTCTCTAATAGATGAACGGATTTAATAGTTAAAAAGTCTTTAAATGTAAAATGTATAAAAGATTCATTATAAACAGAATCTGTATATTTTTTTAGCATTTCATCATTCGGTTCCTCGTTTGAATTCAAAAGTTCCAAAACATAATCTTGTGCTTTTTTTAATAGTATTCCAAATTTTGGTTTCTGATGTGTTTCTGGATACCACTTCATAATTTTTCCACCATCTATGTATTGTTTAATTTTTCTTCTCAAGTCTTCACTATCCCCACCCAAATTAGAAACTTTTTCTTCAGCTCTTTTTATTTTTTCTTCAAATTCCTTTTTATCAAAATGCGAAATTCCTCTCGATGCCTCATCACAATATGCAACCGATTTTACAATATTCCAAGATGGATCAAGTATGAGTCTGGATAATGTTTTTATATTAAGATTATCAAGATTATGAACAAGCATATGTTTTGCAACAGCTTGTAAAATATTTTTTTTATCTTCGGCTGATAGATCATTAAATACCAATCTTTTAAAAATATTCTCCACTATAGGAACACCAGCTTCTTCATGCCCATGATATGTTGATTGCCCTTCTTTCTCCTCCCTTGTTGTTGCTTTTCCAAAATCATGAAACAATATCGCAAGATTTATAACAGGATCTGTAAATGGAGAAACAGACAAGCATTCATATATATGACCAAGAACTCTGGATTCTCCTTCGGGGTGATGTTTAGGATTATGCATAAATCCCTCCATTGACGTAAATTCTGGAATAATATCATGTAATATTTTATTATCCTGTAACATTTTCAAAAATTGCATTAAAGTTTTTCCACTCTTTGCCGATTTATAAAATTCTTTCGCAATACTTTCAGATGATATAAGTTCTGGATTTAAAAGAATATCCTTCAAATCAACAGCGGCATTTCTTGTTTGTTGATCTAGATCAAACCCCATCTTTGCCGCAAACCTAAAAACCCTTAAAATTCTCGTGGCATCTTCCATGAATCTCTTCTTTGGATCGCCAACAGCACGAACAATTTTGTTTTTTAAATCATCCAGACCATTTTGATGGTCTATTATATTTCCATTCTCATCTATACCAAATGAATTAATTGTTAAGTCTCTTCTTTCTGTATCTTTTTGAAAAGAATCTGTTTCTGTTGATACGTTGTTTTGTCTTCCAATATTACCAGAATCGGTTCTAAACTTCGCCAAATCGTAATGATAGTCCCTCCACTTAATATCATAAACTGGTTGAGAATCGTTTTTGGATATGTTTCTTATTTCAAACTTGTTTTCTAATTTTTCAAATGGTATATTTGTCGCAAGATCAACATCATCTACTTCATTACCCATCAACAAATCTCTTGGCACTCCACCTACTATATATATTTCACCACTTGGAAATATGGATTTAATATTCTTCATCAAATCAACTGCATTTGCTAATTCTTCGGAAGCATTCAATGCATTGTTCCACTTATTGGAAAATTCATCATCTTCTTTCAGGAGAATCCTTTCATAAAGACTTTCCAATAATATTTGGTCTTTGCTTCGCATTCAATTATTTATTACGGAATATTCTCTAATAGATGAACGGATTTAATAATCGTATGGTTTTCTCATACTAACTTCAATTCTCCCCCCACCCTTATTGAATATTGCAACTGGTGATTGTGAAAACCTTCTCGGTAGTGTTTCCAATGCACCTTCCTTATATTTCTCATCTAATGGCTTATCTTCACTCACTTCCACATATACATAAGCCTCACCAGGTGAACTACCAGTAGGCTAAAGACCTACTGGCTTCAGGGTATAAATTCTACCCTTCTTTTTAAGAACTTCAACGCCAGTGCCTTTAGTTGCTTTAGAAACAACCTCTGGTCTTACCTTAGCTCCATTCCTGTTATCGACAGTTCCTGTCGATTGAATTGCTAATGCTCTACGCAAAATATTCTTACTTGCATTAACATCTCTATCATGTATTGTGTCGCATTTAGAACAAGTCCAAGTCCTTTCATCTAATGAAAGGCTTTCTTTGACATGATCACAGCAACTACATGTTTTGGAAGACGGATAGAAGCGATCTATAACGATCACTTCTTTGTCATTCCATTGTGCTTTGTACTTTAATTTGGAGACAAAACTACTCCATGCTACATCTGATATTGCTTTAGACAGCTTATGGTTTTTAACCATTCCCTTTACGTTCAAGTCTTCTATTGCAATCAGATCATAGTCTTTTACTAGTTTGGAGGAGACTTTGTGTTGCATATCATTACGAGAATTGGTTATCTTCTCATGCACTTTAGCAACGCTCAAACGAGCTTTGTATCTTCCTTTTGATCCTTTTTCTTTTCTACTTAAAATTCTTTGTTTTTTTGCTAACTTAACCTCGTACTTTTTAGTGAACTTAGGATTACAGTACCTTTGTCCTTCTGAAGTAATAAGAAAGTCCTTTAGCCCTAAATCGATTCCAATACTCTTCCCTGTCTTTTTGTGTTTAGTTGTTTTTTCTACAACACAAAGAAATGAAATGTAGTATTTACCAGAAGGGGTTTTAGAAATAGTTGCACTCTTAATTTCTCCTTTTAATTCTCTGTGCTTAACAAATTTTAAGCCTTCTTTGAACTTTGGTATTTGAACTACGTTATGCTCTTTTAAAGTTACGTGTTGAGGGATCTGAAACGAGTTTTTGTTCCTTTTCGATTTAAAACGAGGAAATTTAGATTTTTTCTTGAAAAAGTTTGTATATGATGTCTCTAAATTGACCAATGTCGCTACTAAACATTGAGAATTAACTTCTTTTAACCATTCATATCCTTCATCTTTTTTCTGCTTAATAAGCATATTTTGACAAACATTGAATTTTAGTGTCTCTTTGTTTTCCAAATAATGCTTCTGTTTTTCAGCTAAAAAATGATTATAGATGAATCTTGAACAGCCAAAATGCTTTGCCAAAAGAACTTCCTGCTCCTTTGTAGGAAGCAAACGGAACTTAAATGCTTTATGCATTTCGTTCTCTTTTAATTCTGATCCTTTTCCAATCATTTGATATTATTTATCTCAGATGAATGTATTTTTTACAAAAAATATTAAGATTTATAAAAATATTTTGGGCCGAGTTTCATCCCATATGCTAAAGACCTATGGGTTTTCACACAGTCCTGTTCTATAAATATAATCAAGCATGAAGTCAAATGATACAATCCTTTTAGAAAAGGCATACGAAAACATTTTAAATAGAAGTTATATCAACGAAAACCATGATTCTGAATTCAAATTAGATATGGATGGAGATATAGCCGAAGTGTTGGGTGATGATATATATTCTTTACCGAGACAAAACTTTACAAATGCTATTGATAAGGGTGACTTAAAAGAAATGTCTTGGTATTTACGTTGCAGGGGTGATGGTCGTCAAGCTTCTTTTATAAAAATTGTTGATTTTGAAGATGATAGAATAACAATCGAGGATAAAACTAGATCGTATCTATACAAATACATAGCCCCAAGTGAAGAGAAAACACAAAGACAATCATCGAACAGAGGAATAAAATATCAGATTTATATTGACCAGCAAGACTCTGAAATGTCAAAGGGTTGGAATCCAATAACTCCAGATGAGATTATCATTGGGCCAGTAGAAGATGATGAGATGATATATAGCATTATACAATACATGGATAGCCTTGAAGCGAAAGAAAGTTCAATGGACATCTGATTTCCTATTAGATAGGATTTTCTAATAGTTAAACGAAACCATTATTTTAAAAATACTTGTTTGGCAATGTGGCCTTTGTAAGTAGACGTTCCAATTGCTCGATCTGTGGTTTATATTTAATTAAAACCGACTCAATCTCTTCTAAATCCCTTTCGCGTTCTCCAGTCAAATCGAATTCATAACCTGGCCATGACATGTCCACGGTGCGTGAAGTGGGTTCCATAGTTCCATCCCAGTTAAAAATGTTCAAAATTACTCGCACTTTTCCAATTTCACCGCTATATGTTACATCAAAATGCATTGTCCAATCACGCGGTCTTGATTCTTTACCATGTGGATCACCAAATTTTCCCTCTCCAACTCTAAAATGAATCCCAATCTCTCTACCCGTCTTGTCGTAATCGGGTTTAATTTTTGCAACTGATAGGAGTCTAGGATGATTAAGCCGCATCGCAGTTTCAGCGAGGCTTCCGACATAATCCAGTTCTGGTTGACTGAATTTGAATCTATCGGCTCTAAGAATCTTACTTAAGCCACCAACAGGCAAACCTTGCACATGTATTCTCTGATAACCATCTAAAGAGACTATATTATTTAAATCTGAAATATCACCGTCCAGACCAACCCAATCGTCCACCCAATCTTTTAGTTCTTGAATCGAGTTTGGACCAGAGAACGTTTTTTCTTCAGTCGTGCCATCAGATGCCATTCGTTGCGCTCGCAGAATCAACTTCTCTTCATTTGAAATTGTTTTATTTTTTTCCGATGAGAATAGTTCTTTCGAATAACTATCGTTCTCTTTCAAAATAATTCCAGTATAAAGATTTTCTAAAATGATGTTATCATTATCACGCATAGGATTATTTATTATAAAAAATTTTCTAATAGTTGAACGAAACCATTATTTGACTCAGACCTCTACATTTTCTGGTGTCTTAGATGACATTACGAATTCACCATTCTTAGATACAATCTGAATAACACTTGGGTCAAATATAACATAATTGTATGTTCCTTCTCCAGTTCCACGACTACCTTGATCCAAATAACGTATGCCTTTGATACCAAGGGATAATAATACATTAGATGCTTTTTTTCTACTACCTTCGCTAAATGTGAAGCAGTCATAAAGCACTTTTCCACTTGTCCATGAATGTACCTTCTTTCTAGCTTTAGAAATCATGCCACCTATCCGAGAAATTATATTATTTTGAGCTTTGTCAAATTCTTCATACGATAATTTACCAGCAAGATGTTCTCCAGCAATTTTATCAACATCTTGATACATAAGCACAGCATCATCTGCCGATAATCCCTTTGGTAAAAATCCAATCAATTCTTCTTCGCTTAAAGGTTTATCCCATTGTAGAAAGTCATTTTCTTTATCAGCAAGAATGTTCACCTCATAAAGATTACCCATATTTGCAACAGCCATCTTCGTCTCGTCACTTAATTCAAAATTATGAGGTTCTTTGAGTGCAGCATTGACTGCTTGGTGCGGATAATCGAAACCTAAGAAATCATCACCTTGGAGTGCTTGAACAAGATTTATTTCCTTTTCGCTCAATCCAGCGTCTTTAAGTGCTTCGATTGCATCGTCTGATGAGTCCAGTTCATCATATACTTCTCTTATTTTATCGAGTAAATGTCTGTGACTTAATCCTTTTCTATAGTCTTGTGCAACATTTGGATTCTCTGCAAAGTATAAACCCCAACCATATGCAATGTTACCTTCACCAGTTCCTATTTTATTTAATGAGAAGTTGCCGACAACATCATGCGCTGTTCCATGAAACACTCTCTCTAAAATGGCATTACATATTTTATCAAATCTCACATTAATTATTTATCTAAGTATTCTCTATCCAATTCCGTATCGAATTGTGCCAATGCATACATTTCATCCATGTCTCCATTCGCATAATCTCTTACCAATTGTTCCATTCTATCCTCGGATATTTTCTGTGGGTTGTAGTAGATGTACTCATCTTGTAACGGAATCATTTCCCAACCTTCTGGTCCTTCTTCTGTGTCTTTTATGATTATATTCATTTTTTTAATTTTATTATTAATGGTATTTTTGATTTTTTCATTGTACCAACAATTGTTTCCTTAGTCCCAGTTCGTACTGTTTCCTTCCGATGTTCACTTGCATAATTTGGGAACAAATCAATTGGGTGTACTGGAGTTTCTAAAATAAAACTTTTACCATCTTCTGGTCCAAGCATCATCCAATCATAAGAAGGATGTACCCTAAATTGCTGATTATTTATAAATTGTTCTTTCAAGTATCTTTCTTTTTCGCTCATCTTAGAATCTTGTTTCGCATCATTTCCAGTATATATCGCAAATGCATCCATATCCTTCGTTAATTGAACAGCGGCTACAATTTCTAAATTGAGAGCATTGTTAAAATCCATATTTTCCAACAATTTATTCTGTAGAGATGGTATGAATGGTAGTCCTTTAATTCTCGTCATAGAACTAGACCTTTGATTGAAAGTGAAGGTAGACGCTTCCTCTATGAAAGACCAATCTTGGTACTTGTTTACAATTTTAACATACCAGTCTTGATTTTTATAATTATTATTATGTTCGGTAAATAATCTATTAGCCTCTTCGATATTACCCTTTGTTGTTTTGGATTTAATTGGTGCTAATCCTTTTAAGAATTCAATCATAGGAAAGAATTTTTCCACTTTTTTAGTTTCCTCATCTTTGTTTAAAATATATTCTTCCTTTCCAATTTCGCCTTTTTCAAACTGTTTTTCCAATGCCTCAAGACGTTTTAAATGTTTCGATGGGTTTTTAGCTCCCAAATCAAGAATAACGTGGAGTGCATCTATATTATCTTTACTCATTGAGGACTTAATTTTTTCAATATCTTCCATGAAATCATTAACAAATTTTTTATTACTTTTATGGGCATCCTCTTTCATTATTTGAATTAATGCATATCCAGCTGTTGTGTTCTTTATTATGTTTTTAGCTCTTGTCACGAAAGCAGAAGTCATATTTGCCCAAACTGGTTTATATCCTCTTCCATCTGGAAGTTTTGCTATCGTTTGGTTCGATAATAAAAATGGATGCAATGGTCCTCCCATATTTGATCCCCTTGTATTGTGTCTGTCAGCCTCTAATATTGCAACTTGCTGTCCATCTAATTCTTCTATCGTACCAACATCTGGAATTTTAGTAGTTGTCGGATCGACATCATATTCGATTGATCGTGTCCTCCCATACTTGTCTTTAAATGGTTTCATTCCTATTTTATAATATCCTCTATCTGGAACATTTGAAGGTGGTGCATATCCAACATGGTGAATGAAGTCAGTTTCCAATTCTCTCTTGTACACGGTTTCTTCCTTTTTTATTTCTTCCAGCTTTTCTTCAATTTCCACTATTGCATTGTTTATGTCAAGAAGATTATTAACATCTTTAACAATTATAGATATGTTGGATTCGTTTGAATTATTAGCTGATACTATGCTGGCTTTGAGTATCTCATCGGGAGCGATTTTTATATCATAATGCACTGACCCATCAGCATCTTCTTCGGTATTAATGATTTTAAAACTTTGTGGGAGTAATAAATTTTTTATTAAAGATGTTTTTATTTCTTTTTTATATTCATCGGATGCGGTTTCTTTATTTTTTTCAAATTCTTTTAAAATATTTTCCCTATTCGATGTTATTGTGATGTATTTTTTACTCTTTGCCTCTAAACATAGTTCATAAAGACCATTAAAATAATTAAACGATTCGTTCAATTTATTATTACCAGTCAAACACAATTCACATAGTCTTTTAAAATTCATATCAATATTTAATGCTCCACTTATTATCATATACCATCACACCCATCTCATGCAATCTCTTAACAACAACTGCGGGATTTAATTTACCATCCAAACTCATATTATATGCAACATTGCCTATTGCAGAATTTTTACATGTGGTGAATGTTTTAATCTCTTTACCATTCACTATTACAGAAAATTCTCTTTTAGATGTATCTTTCAATGATATGGCTTTTCTTTCAGATTTTGGCATTTTCTGAATATCTTGTGGTGATAATTCACTATGATGTGTATCATACAACGGATTGAAATCCCCTTCAAGAACCAGATTAATAAGATTGGTGAAATTCACATAAATTATTTATACGCTGCTTTAATTTCTTTGAATTTCTTTGTGATATATTTCACAAATTCCGATCTCACAATATCTTCCTCTGTAAGTTCAACGCAATATATACCATTGTTCATGGCATTTTCATTACTGAATGAATCATATACTGCGGAGAATCCAGATTTACCAGCGGGAAGATCACTCTGTTCAGAATCACCAGCAATGATCATTTTGCTAAACTCCCCCATACGAGACATTAACGTATGAATTTCGCGCAGAGTTAGATTCTGTGCTTCATCACAACAAATGAATTTAACAGCAAAGTGTAATCCACGCAAGAAATTTATTGGACATATCTTGAGTCTGCTATCCTTGTCAAGTCTCTTATTGTCAGCTTCAGTTATTAGTTCTGCGAATTTATCATTGAAGGGAGTTAAATATACTCCAATTTTTTCTGACAAATCACCTGGAAGATAACCTAGTTTATTATCAGCACTTTCCACAGCGGAACGAACCAAGACAACATCGGATACTCTTTTCATATTAAGAAGAGTAAGTCCTAAATACATGGAAAGCATAGTCTTGGAAGTTCCAGCTGGACCTTTCAGTATCATTAACTTAGTGTCTTTGTGTAAGAACAATTCAATGATTGCTTTTTGCTTTACAGTCCAAGGAAGTTCTCTTATATTAAAATGAAAATCTATTTTATCCCTTTGTGCAACATAGGGACTGTTATCTTTAATTTCTTTCTGAAGTTTATCAGAACCAACGGCATTATTGCTCTTACGAACAACGCGTTTTTTGTTACTCATTCATCTTTATTTATACAACCAAAGTAATAAATCCATTTTATACACATAAATAGTTAGAATAAAATGGTTGACGACATCTCCAAACTTTACGCAAAAATACTAGAAGAACAGAATGAAAAGGATAGCAAGACTCCTATTGTAGAAAATCATCTAATAGAAGAAAATGAATCACAAATAAGTTATTCATTTCCAAAAGAAGAACCATTTGATAATTTTCTATTGAAGTTGGGTGAAAAGCTCGCAGAACACTTGGATATATCTGAAGATGTTGAAGACGATCAAAATGAAGAGGTAGATGATTCTGAAAATAATTATGCTGGAATACCTTTAGAAAAACAAACCACTAAGAGTAGCTACATAGAAGAGTTGCAGAAAATGGATAAGGGTGATAAGAGTAAACTAATAAGTAAAAATGATAATATATCTGCCACAATTTCAGAACAGGTAAAGGAAGAGATTGGTAAAGTTAAAACTCAGATCAGTCGTATGGCTATCGAGGGTGGTGGTGGAAGTGTTGCGGTTCAATATGCTAAAGGTGGTGTGATGAATGGTGACTTGAATGTTACTGGAAAATATCTCTCAGGTGGTATTGACTTATCAACCATCATAGGAAGTGGTGGAAGTAGTGGAGGAGGAGGTTTAAGCGGAACAACTGATAGGTTGGTATCTGGAACTGAAGTGTTTAAATTAAACACAGACGGGACTTTTAATTTTCCAAATAACATTATCACACCACAGGATGAAATCATTTTAACTTTGGAAGCTACTAAAGTATTAGATGGTTACTACAATAGATTAGCACTATCACCTCATGGTTTCTTTGCTTCAGATCACAATGGAAACTCAATAACAATAGATTCCACAGACAATGAAATTTTAATTGATTCAAATAATACATACTATTGGAAGTTCAATAACCAAGGAGCATTGGAAGGACCGTTTGGAACATTGAGTGTTTCTGGTAATCTAAGTGCTACTGGGAGAGTTTATCAAAATGGAAATGATTTGCAAAGTGAGATAGAAAGTATTTCTGCAATTTCCATCTCGACAACAACCACAGTTCAAAGTAATTCTGCTTCATGGAACTACCAAGGTAGTGACATTAAAGCACTAACAGGTGGTTGGGTTGGTGGTAATGCTGCTTACACAACAGTACAAGCAAATTCAGCATCTTGGGCTATTGACTCCACAACCGATACAGGTGTTAGGGCATTGACTGCTGGATGGATTGGGGGGAATGCTGCTTATACGAATTTAGTTTATAATTCAGCCGCATATTTAAGTGGATATGATTTATCTTTTTTAAGTGTATCTGGAAATTGGAATTCTGCTTACACTACTGTTAATACAAATTCTGCTTCTTGGGCAATTGACTCCACAACCGATACAGGCGTTAGAGCATTAACATCTAACTGGCAAAATACTTTCACAACAGTTCAAGATAATTCTGCTAATTGGAACTATCAAGGAAGTGACATTAAAGCACTAACAGGTGAATGGGTTGGTGGTAATGCTGCTTATACGAATTTGGTTGCAAACTCAGCTGCTTATCTTAGTGGTGTTGCTATTGATTTAAGTTTCCTTAGTGTTTCTGGTAATTGGAATTCTGTTTATTCAACCGTCAATTCCAATTCAGCATCATGGGACTATCAAGGTAGCGACATCAAAGCTCTTACTGGTAATTGGCAAGAGGCTTATACTAATCTTGTAAGCAATTCCGCTGCATATTTAAGTTCAGTTGATCTTTCTTTCTTGAGCGTATCAACCAATTGGGATTCAGTATATACCACAGTATTAAATGAATCAGCATCTTGGATTGGTGGCGGTGGTAGCATAAGTGGAGATTACTTACCATTATCTGGTGGAACAATGACTGGAGCCATTTCATTTGGATCTTTATATGGTTCGAAAATTGATCAAGGTGTTTATGATTCCAGTAGAAGTGGATTGTCTGGAATTTCTCTAGTATGTTCGGTTAATTATGATTTTAATTGGCAAGCTGGTTGGATTACTTCATTACAACAAGATAGATTAACTCCTATGCCACTCTATATCGATAGTGGAGCGGGTACATCTTTGAGAGTTTGGAATGGAAATTATATTGGAGATGGGACTGGTACTGAAATTACTCATACTGGAATTACATTTGCTGATAATACAAATCAAACAACAGCATTTACTGGAAATACATTAAGTTTTGATGAAACAACAAAAGACCTTTCCATTTCAAATGGAAATACTGTTTCTTTAAGCGCATTGGTTGATTCCACAACTGATACTGGTGTTAGACTTCTCACAAGTAATTGGGAATCCACATTTACAACAGTATTGGGCAATTCCGCTGATTGGGAAGGTGCATATACAACTCTCCAAGCTAATTCTGGTACGTGGGGTTTATCCACGACAAGTGAGGTATTAATAGCTGAAGTAAAAAATGCAGAGGCTATTCAATTAGTCAGAGGTGATGTTGTTTATGCTTTCGGGGCAACTGGAGGAACAATGTCTGTAAAATTAGCATCAGCTGCAACAGAAGCAGGATCTTCCAAAACAATAGGTATTGTTAATGGAACTATTTCCGCTGGAGGAACTGGTTATATTACATGTGTTGGTAGAATGGAAAATTTGAATTTAGGAGCATTTTCTGAAGGGGATGGATTATGGCTATCTACAACACCTGGTGATTTTACAAATGTAAGACCAACTCAACCAAATCATGGTGTTTATATCGGTGTTGTAGAAAGAGCCAATAATGGAAATGGTATATTATATGTCAGAATTCAAAATGGTTATGAATTAAATGAAATTCATGATGTATTGATAAATGGTGTAAAAGCTGGCGATTCATTACAAAGAAATAATACAAACACACTTTGGATAAACGTACCATTGAGTGCAAATACGACATACACTACAGTTAATTCAAATTCTGCCGCATGGAGTGCGGTTACGTCTTATTCTTCATTAATCGGTAACAATTTAACAAATCCATTAACAGCCACACATAATTTAAATACTAAAGATATAATATTTTCTGTTAGGGAAGTTACAACAAATAAAATCATCCAAGCCGCTGGTAGAACTGTTGATGATAATAATTTAGAATTAACATTCAATAGTATACCTACAGTAAATCAATACGATCTCACAGTTTTATGTAATGGTGGAATTGCTGGAACTAGTAATGGAACTACAAATGTATTTGCACTCACAACTCTATCATCCACCACCAATATTCAAAGTGTAGCATATACTCACTATCTATATAATGACAGTATTACTAGTGGACAAATGACAGTTTATCTTTTACCTCCATCCAATCATATTGGAGTGACACAACACAAAAAAATAGGGTCAACAGCAAATGTGGTTTTAAGTGCTCCGAATGGTGCAACAATTGATGGTCAACCAACATATACATTAATGAATCAATATGAGGCCATAGGACTTTATACTGACGGAACCAATTACTTTATACAATAACATGAGCCATACATTCAATAGTCCAGCAAGAAATTTATCAGTAGATCAATTACCAAAAACTGAACAAACTGGTTCAATTGCATATGTAAATGATGCAAGGGGTGCATTGAAATACTATGTTGACAATCAATCAATCGCTTATCACAAAGATGGTAAATGGTTAAAGTTTGAAGATAACTTAGAAGTTATTCCAAGTGCTGCTTCTCTATGGAATACTGAAGATGGAGTTTTTAATAATTGGAATCCAGATTCTGGTTCATTTAATTTGAGTGCAATTTCAATAAGTGACAGTAGTAACAATTATGGAGGAAGTGGTGATGGAATATATCGTTGGCGTGGATTCATTGATATGCCAATTGATAACCAGACTATTAAAATATTTTTCAGCTATCAAATTAAAAACTCTTTAAGAGGAGGGACACCAGTTCCTGCAATTATTCAAGCTCATGGATGGGCTGGAAGTTATTCGGATTATTCTGCAAGTAGTGATTATTTATCAAATGACTTTGCTGTAATTTCTTACGATTGGAGGGGAACATATAATGGAACATATTCCTATCCAACAACACTAATGACAATTTATCCACAGGCTCTTTCTGGATTGAATCAAGTCACGAATCCAGGCGCTGATGGTAGACAATCTACCGTCACAAGCATTTCTTCAGTTAGAGAAATGGATATGTATTATTGGTCAGCTATTCCTAGAAGACTTTTAAGTTATATCCGTACAATTTCTGATATAAATCCAAACAAAATAGGATTTAGCGGTTACTCTTGGGGAGGAACTCTTGCATGGAATATGTGTACAGATACACGATTGAAAGCGATTGTTGCTTATTATGGCGTTGGCTGGATAACATACTGGAGAGGAAATCCAAAATATATAATCCCTTATTCCGAATCAACATATGATGATGCTAGTAATAGATACATATCCGCATTGGAATGTCAATCTCATGCAAAGAGAGCGAAAGTTCCAATTCTTTGGTTGACTGGAACAAACGAATATCATGGTCAACTTGATAGAGGGCAAGATAGTTTTGATTTATTACCAACTGAAATTTATGGTTCATTTGCATTTGAGGCAAATCAAGCACACAATGCACAAGTTAATACAGGACAAGATGAAATACTTTGGTTTAAAAAATACTTAAAAGGCGATAACATTACTTGGTATGATTATGTTACTCCCGTTCCAAGTTTAGTCACTTCAGCATATCCAACATCTGGTTATCCAATGGTAACAATCACACCAAAATCATCCGCAAATGTTGTTTCTTTATCTGGATGGTATGCGAATTACAATCCAGACCAAACATCAAGATTATGGTTGAGTGGTAATGTCGTTAACAATGGAAATGGAACTTGGTCATTTGAAATGCCATCCGATGATGTGAATAAATGGATACATGGTTACGGAATAATAAAATATGATAACAATGTCACAATTTGCACAAAGGTTGCGACATTCATTCCAGCGGAATTAGGTAATGCCAGAACACGCGAGGGTACTTATTTCGATCCACTCAAAGCTAATAGTTCGACTCTTAATTTGTGGTTGGATGCGAATGATGCAAGTACATTTACTTTAGGTTCAAATAATACAATTGCACAATGGAATGATAAATCTTCGTTTGGAACTCATGCTATAAATAATACAGATGCTTCTAGACCAACGTTGTCGGCAATTTCTTCTGGTATAAATGCTGTAGTATGTAGAGGATCTGCATTAAACGGTTCAACTGGATTGTTATCAAATACCACAAATACATCTGGTTCTTATAGAGATCTTTTTATAGTTGCGACATATGATAATGGGACTACATGGAGTAAAACTGATGGAATAGATTATGTAACATTGTTCTCTGGGGGTGTAAACCTCGGCCCTACCTCTAATGGTATAGTTGGAAGTCCAAATACAAACTTCTGTCCTCTATCAACTGAATTTTGGACTTCAAGCTGGATTTATAATTGTGATTACCATTTAAATGGTAGCCTAACTCCAATAGTAAGTTCTGGTACAGCAACTGCGAGAATTGCATTGCCTACGATTTATAATAATCCTGGAATTATAAATTTCCGTTATACTACTGGAAGTCTTATACTCTCTGGATACACGATTAGTGGACTGAAGGGAACTATTGGTAATAGCTGGAACGGTAAAATATATGAAATCGTTTCCTATCAAAGTTTATTGAGTACTACTGAACGTGAAAAAGTAGAAGGATATCTTGCTTATAAATGGGGTTTGCAAAATTTATTACCAGCTTCTCATTCATATAAAAACACAAGACCACCAGCATGAAATATTATATTTTAAATACAAAAGAAGAATCTAACGAATGCAGACTAGGATGTTATCGTGCATTTTTGGAACAAAATGAAAGTGAAAGAGTAGCTGAACTAACAAAAGAATGGAGTTCTGAACAAACAAGAATTACAGATGGGAAATATATTGTTCCAGAATGCCCATATTTAAAAAATTCCAATTACGTTATTGAAGAATGTAAAAGAGAATGGTTCGACTTTGGGAATTAAATAATATTATGGATTACGAAATAAGAAGCAATTTAAGTGTATTTGGAAATATATTATCTGGAGGTAATAATATATCTTCTTTCTTTAATGGTGATGTTAATGTTAATACTGTTGTTAAAGGCTCTTCTGCAAAATGGGACTCTGTATACAGTAATGTTAATTCAAACTCTGCAACAAATTGGAATTACCAAGGAACAGATATAAAAAATCTTTCTGGTAACTGGCAAAATACATATACAACTGTTAATAGCAACTCTGCAACTTGGGGTACTGGTGCCGTAGTTACTTCAACTCTCGTTCAAATTTTTACCGCTTCTGGAACATGGACAAAACCATCTGGTGCAAAATCGGTGGATATTTTATGTATTGGCGGCGGGGGTGGTGGGGGATCAGGTCGCGTTAATGCTGGTCAAAACGGGGGTGGTGGTGGTGCTGGTGGTGGATATACGTGGAGACAATTTCCTGCATCATTACTTGGTGCAACAGAAACAGTTACAGTAGGAGCAAGTGGTGCTGGTGGAGCACCCGTCACAGCAATAAATTCTTCTGGAAATAATGGCACACCAGGAGGAGATTCTAGTTTCGGAACATTGCCTTGGGTATTTGCTGGTGGTGGTGGAGGTGGACTGGGTGTTGCTGGAGGTTCTGGAGGGTCCGCTAATCAACGCACTGCATGGGTTGGGGGTACTGCTGGTTCTGGTGGAACGGGAGCAGCAGGAGGAGGTGCAGCGGGTGGTTCTAGCTTAGGAGCTGGAGCGGGTGGTGGAGGAGGGGGGTGTAATACCACTGGAAGTCCTTTAACATCTTGGTTTATTGGAGGAAATGGATTTCCTTCTTTTGCATCGGCTACAAGTGGTGGTCAATCCCAAGGTGGTTTAACTCAAGGAGCAGCTGGAGGTAATGGTGGTACATTAAATTCATACTGTCATTCTGGTGGTGGTGGAGCGGGTGGTGCAGGAGGCGTCAATGTCAATGGTGGAACGGGTGGATCTGGTGGTCTTTATGGTGGTGGAGGTGGTGGTGGTGGATGCCAAGGAACAACCACAGCTTTCGGTACATTATCTTCTGGTGCTGGGGGTAATGGAGCACAAGGAATTGTAGTAGTGACAACATATTTTTAATTTATGAATAAATCGTATGCAATAATTGATAAAGAAAATGGTTGGTTACTTAATCTTGTAATGTGGGATGGTAATTTGGAAACTTGGCAACCACCAGAAGGTACTCATGCAGTACCATCAGATGAGGTGAATTTCAATAACTTACCACTGCGTCCAGAGGAAATATAATCATCCCATTTTATGTTTGATTTAGTATAATCTAACACATAAATACTTAACATAAATGAGAAAAAATGTAAAGATCAATAATGTTCTGTTTGAGAATGTTTTATTTGTAGAGAATGGATGTAATGTCATGTATGTTGAAAGTTTCAAAGAAGAATTTTTTGGCATATATAATGTAAAAATATCAAATAAAAATATCATATGTGAAAGTAAATCGAATAATAATGTTTTATGTGATGTGGTAATTGATGGTAAAATTTTAAAAAATGTTCCATTTTTAATTGAAAAAAATAATAAAAATTCAATCGTAATTAATAATAATCACTTAAAAACATTTGAATCAGATATTTATGTTGAAAAAAATCAAAACATATTGAAGGAAATAGAACAGGATTTAAAAAGAGAATCAACGAAGAAAGAAGAGATTGATGAATTGAAATATGATTTATCAAGAGAAAAGGAATCACTTTTGAATGATATTGTATCTTTAAAGGAAGATGTTAATCTATTAAAAAGAGGAGTATATTTTCTAAATGAAAATAGTAAAAAATTTGTAAACAATAAAACTCTTTCTGAAAAAATAGATGAGCATAAACAAGAATTATTAGAAGAATTTTTTACACTATCTGTTGAGAGCAAACAATTGGTCAATGAAAAGTTCAATTCCATTAAAGATATTCTATTGGAAAATGTTAAATCACATTTACACGACGAGAAGATTAAAGATTCTAAACTAATAACTGAAAATACTAATAATTTAAACGAAAATTTGATTTCAGATAATCTCAAAAATGTCAAAGATTTAAACAAAAAGGTTGAGAACTTTGATGCACAAATTTCAAATTTATTTAAAGATAAAAAGAACGTGCAAACATTAATTCAAAATGTGAAGAATTATACCGATATGAAAGTAAGTCAGGCTTTGGAAGAAAGTAAGAGATTCACTAGAGTCATGATGGACATGGTTGGTGGTGGAAGTGGTTCAGTTTCTGTGCAATATGCAGCTGGTGGAACTATTAATGGTGATCTCAATGTTAATGGTAAAATCACAGCGGAAGATGTTGATGCAGGAATAACATTCAGTGGTGGAACTATTACTGGAGATGTTAACGTTGAAGGAACATTGAATGCGACCACAATATTGAGTGGTGGTCAAGACTTAACTGAAATATTTGCTGGTGAAGGTGTAGGCGATGAAAATATGCTTAACGGCGGACTATTTTAATTTAAAAAAAATCTATTTTTAAATTAAAAAAAACATAACTTCAAAGTAAATAATTATGTCGAGATAACACTCTACATCTTATATAAAAAACTATGTCAAACATTATTCTAATTAAACGCCGTGTAAGCGGCAGTACAGGCGCACCAGCAAATCTTTCTGGTGGTGAGCTTGCATTCAACGAAGTTGATAAAACACTCTACTACGGAGCAGATGCCACCAATGGTGGTACTATTGCTATCGCTGGTAATGGTGCATTTGTTGATCTTACCACCAGTCAAACGATTTCTGGTGCTAAAACATTCACCAAAGTAACAACTTTATCATCCACAACATTTTCATCTAGCTCATTAATTGATGCTGGTGGTAATGCAATCACTAACATTCTTAATCCTGTAAATCCTCAAGAAGTTGCAACAAAAAACTATGTCGATTCTTTGGGAACTAGTGCTGGTGGACAAATCACCACATTATCATCACACGTTGATACATACTTTGTTGAAAAAATTGAATCAGATGCAGTTGTCCTCAATGGTGGTTTAACTGTTAACAATGGTCTTAGCTCCAATACTATTTTCACAACAGGCAATGGTCAAATCGGTGGAAATTTGAGAGTTGCTGGTAATCTTGAAGTTTTAGGTGATACTACAGTCATCGAAACTACCACTACTACCACAAGCTCCTTCGCCATTACAAACTATGGTACAGATACAGCTTTACAAGTTACTCAAGTAGATGGTACTAATGATGTTGCCGTATTCAATGACTCCACATCAACAGCATTTATCATTAAAGGTGATGGCAATGTTGGTGTTGGTACTGCAACCCCTAATGAAAAATTAACAATTGCTGGTAATCTTTCTGCTAGTGGAAACTTCTATAATAATGGTATAACATCATTAGATAAAGGTGCTATTACCACTAATGGTATTGGTACAATCACTGGTACTACTGGTGTATCTGAAATAGTCAGCTTCATTATTGATTGTGGATCATTCTAAAAAACAATAAACAACAAACAAAACCCGAATTGGTCCAATCCCAATTCGGGTTTTTTGTTTTATAACTAAATAATTTATATGTTATTTAAAAAAATAAAAAACCTATTTTTATCCATTAAAGATAATAAAACTATTAAAGTTGAAAAGAAGGAAATTAAAATAAATATTCCTGTAATAAAACAACTTAAAAAGTAATTATGCCGTCTATAAATTCTATTCTAATTAAAAGAAATAACGTATCTGGTGTTGAACCGAGTGTTTCTGATTTAACATTAGGAGAATTGGCATTAAATTCAGCAGATGGTAAACTTTTTATTAGAACAGAAACACCTGATTTAACATCGGTATCTACCTTTTTAAATTCAAAAGATTTACCATATGTTTTAAATGAATCCTTAAGTTCCATTAATACACAACATGGTGGAAATACTGTTTCGCAAGTGTTTGGTGCAGTTCTTGGTGGATATAAAAATGACAACTCTGGTGCAGGATCAACCGTTGTTAATGGTGAGAATAATGATATCAATGGTGATTTCTCTACAATTTTAAATGGATTAGATAATAAGATAGAATCAACTGGCGACTATTCCGCTATTCTTGGTGGTAAAAGTAATTTAATAACACATGAGAATAGTTTTACTATCGGATCAAATTTAAGTTCACACGCCAATGATTTCACATATGTTAATAATATAAGTGCTCAAGGAGTATTGTATGGTAATGGTAGTGGTTTAACAAATTTAGCTGCTGCTGTTGCTCCTGATACTGAAGTAAGGGCATTGACAGCAAATTGGCAATCCACATATCTTACTGTAAGCTCATTGAGTGCGTCTTGGGCATCTTCAAGTGGAGAATATTTACCACTAAGTGGAGGCACATTAACAGGAACAATTATTGGAGATCTTTCTGCAACTGGTTCATTCTATGGTGATGGTAGTAAACTAACTGGTATAGTTGCTGGTGATACAGTAGCAACTACTCTTGTAAGATCAAATTCTGCTAATTGGGATTCTTCCTATACAACAGTTCAATCATATTCTGCTAACTGGCAAACAACATTTGCTGCTAGTTCGGCATATGTCAGTTCAAATCCAACGGGTATAACAGGTGCTAGTGCATTAACAAAATTACTTCAAATCACACAAGCTGGTTATAATGCACTAACTCCAGCTTCTGATACACTTTATATTATTGTTGGATGAAATTAACAGATTCCAATTCAGCATATGCGGGGTCTAGTGTGGTTAAAACCATAGCTAGTTTTGATTCTAATTTATACCACTTTACAACATATGCGGACACAACTCTGTCTCGTGTTGTTTCTGGTACAGGAATCGGTATATTGAAAAATGGATCAGGCACATTGACTCTTTCTGCTGCTAATACATACACAGGCAATGCTACAATTAGTGCTGGGATAATGTCTATTATTAATACAGGAGCATTACCTGGTTACAATACTAATGGAAGATTCTACGTTGCACCAAATGCTACACTAGCTGTTTATAATGCAGTAAGCGATTCTGATGTAACTGTACTTAGGAACACAACTAATTTTGCAGCAACTGCAAATCTAGGTTTTGATACAACTTCTGGTAATAGAACATATACTCCTTTATTGTCTAATACTTCTCAAGGAGCATTGGGCATTGTTAAGCTTGGAACAAATACATTGACATTAACTGCTACTAACACTTATACGGGGCAAACTAATGTACTTGCTGGAACTTTAACTACGGGAACAACAAACGTAATTCCAGATTCTTCTCCAGTTAATATTGCTTCTGGTGCCATTCTTAATCTTGGTGGTTCTGAAACAATTGCCACACTTTCTGGAGCAGGGACTTTAAATACTTCAAGT
>Ga0102829_1000068_pt1 | contig 30766 bp, 19 predicted proteins | sample ColrivemetaGS575_FD_84510 | JGI IMG/M metagenome (GOLD analysis project Ga0102829, IMG submission 84510) | Estuarine microbial communities from the Columbia River estuary - Freshwater metaG S.575 | ecosystem: Environmental > Aquatic > Marine > Intertidal zone > Estuary | place: USA: Columbia... | reverse complement strand
GTGTAGGTGGTTTAACATTACCAGCAACAAAACCATCAGCACCAAATTCTGGTGGGACAGTAACCGCACAAATGCCTAGTACACCGACAGGTAGTTCAGGTGGTGGAATTAGTGTAGGTGGTTTAACATTACCAGCAACAAAACCATCAGCACCAAATTCTGGTGGGACAGTAACCGCACAAATGCCGACTGACCCCCAAGGTAGTTCCGCGTCCAATATTGATGTTAAAATACCAGCGGATTTAGGCGGTGGTGGAACCGCTCCTAATAGCGAAAAAACGCCACTAGAAGTTGGTGGGGGTATTAGTATTGGAAATCCAGATGCGGCACAAGAAGCTCCCGCAAAAACAACAGGAGCGGGTTCAAATAAAAAACAATCATCTTCAAATAATGGTTCTATTGTAGATTAGTTGGCTGGTAAAAATCAAGCATTTGATAAAACATCCAGAGGAAAATTGGCGGCACAGTATGGTATTGAAAATTATACAGGAACAGCTGAACAAAATACACAACTTTTAAAGAAATTGCAAAGCGGTGAAAAGCCCAGCACAACAACACCCACGCCACAAGAAACCCAACCATCCGCTGGTACACAGCAACCACAACAGCAACAAGGAATGGGTGGTATTATTGGTGGGGCATCTAAGTTAGCTGGCGGTGCTGGTAATCTTGCAAAAAAAGCACTTATTGGTGATCAGCCTCTTGGTGGTATTGTTGGTGGTGTATCTAAGTTAGCTGGCGGTGCTGGTAATTTATTTAAAAAAGCACTCATTGGTGGAGGCCAACAACAGCCCGCAGAACAACAAGCCGCACCTGTACAACAACAAGCCGCACCTGTACAACAACAAGCTACAGCAACTACACAACCAGCTGCAGCAACTACACAACCAGCTGCACCTGTCCAACAAACTGCTTCAACTAAAAAACAAGCGGCACCTGTACAGAAAACGGCATCTAATTATAAGAAGACCCCTGGTGATGCTTCTGCATTTTTTAAAGATCAAGCCGACGAGGAAATTCAAGAGAACAAAAATATTGCTAAATTTGTGAAATGTTTATCTGAAAAAAATTATTCACAAGCTCATGAGTATTTGAAAAAAGTTGTAAACTCTAAAGTTGAAAAGAATTTATACAGAGCCATAAACAAAATTTAAGAAATAAATACCTTTATATTATGAATAAAAATTATAATAATAACGAAAAAATTAACATTTCTAAATTTTTAAGACATTTATCTGAAAAAAATTACTCATCAGTACATAAATACTTAAAAGCTATTCTCGAACAGAAAGTAAAAACAAAAGTGTTAGAGGGCATTAATAAATTTTAAAAAATATGGATATTAAAAAGCAACTCAAAAAAGTTACTAAAGAACTTCTAAGCGAAGAAGCACTCAATGAAATTCAATCAGCATTTGAAAATGCTGTAGAAGAAAAAGCAAAGATTCATGTAGCTTCTGCTCTCGTTAAACAAGATAATGATTATGCTACTAAATTATCTCACCTTTTAGAAGTCATCGATAAAGACCACACAACTAAATTGAAAAAAGTTGTTAAAGCTATTGATGTCAATCACGGTCAGAAATTAAAGGGTATTGTTGAAAAATATCAAACAGCATTGGTTAACGAAGCTGGCTCTTTCAAATCCAACATCATTAATGACGTTTCAACATATTTGGATGCTTATGTTAATGAGGCATTGCCTAAAGCTCAAATTGAAGAGGCTGTTAAAAACAAAAGAGCAACTATTGTTCTTGAGCAAATTAAAGATTTCCTTGGAGTTGATGCAGCCGTTGCTAAAAAATCAGTTAAATCAGCCATCATTGATGGTAAGAAACAAATTGATGAAGCCAACAAAAAACTCCATGCAATTGAAAAAGAACATTGCTATCTCGTTGAAAAATACAATGCCATCTCTTCCGATCTTTTATTGGAAAAGAAAGTTGCTGGTTTAAACGATAAGAAAAAGGATTATATTACTCGCATCATGAAAAACAAAAGTGCTCAATTCATAAATGAGAACTTTGATTATGCATTGAACCTATTTAGCAGAAATGAATCCGATAGAATTCATGAACTAAAAGAGAGCGCACTTAAGCGTTCTGTCACTAGAGAAGTAGATGCTCCTAGAATAATCGTCGAGGAGAGAACAACACCTTCACATAGAGAAGATGTTCAAATGAACCCTTATCTTAAGGAGTTATCTAAATACTAATTTTAGCTGAGATATTAATATTATTAATGTCTGAATCTGGAATTGAAAAATATTCCAAAGTCGAACAAAAAAAGGAAAACAAAAAAAACGAATATGAAACAAATTAGACCTACACAAGCCTATATTGATACAACTCGCGCTGAAGCCCTTTTGGAGAAGTGGAAGCCCGTTCTGAATTATACTTCAGATAAGGTTGCCGCTATCGAAGACGATCATACACGCCTCAATACCGCTATGCTTCTTGAAAACCAAGAACGCTGGTGCATTGAGGAATCCAACCAAGCTGGTGGCGGCTCTTCCGTTTTCGGAAGCGTTAACGCTGGTGGTTATGGTGGTGCTGGTGCAAATTTCCCCAACAGTTATCCTGGTGGAGATGTTTATGCCAATGGTGATGCTCGCTTACCCAAAATCCTCATCCCGATGATTCGCCGTACTTTCCCTGAATTGATTACTAATGAAATCGTTGGCGTACAACCTATGGGCGGTCCCGTTGGTTTAGCCTTCGCTCTACGTTACAAGTACCTCGCAAACCAACTCGGTAATGATGGTGTTGACGGAACTGGCACAAATGCCAATGCCGCCCTCCCCAATCCTCAAGCCGCTGCTGGTGGCAAGGAACTCGGCTACCAATACCTAGACACTCGTTACACTGGTACATCCAGTGCTAGATTGTCTGGTGCAAGCGGCGCATACGCCGATCTTTTCCCAATGATTGGGCAAGATCAAGGTGTTGCTCAACTCTTAGCAAATTTTGAATTGACGGGTAAAATCCCTCAAATCGAAGTTTCTTTCGAGAAGACCGCTGTTGAGGCTGGCACACGCCGCCTTGCTGCACGTTGGTCAGTTGAACTAGAGCAGGATTTGAAGAATATGAATGGCATCGATATCGATACCGAACTCACAAATGCAATGTCTTATGAATTGCAAGCTGAGATCGATCGTGAGATGATCATGCGTATGATTCAAACGTCCCTCAACGCTGGTTTTGGTGTTGGATACTCCGTATGGAGTCCTGCATCCGCCGATGGCCGCTGGCTCGTCGAGCGCAACCGTGATTTCTATCAACGTTTAATCATCGAAGCTAACCGTATTGCTATTCGCAATCGCCGTGGTGCTGCAAACTTCATCGTTTGTACCCCTCGCGTTGCCGCAATCCTCGAAATGTTACCCGAATTCCAATGGGTACCAGTTCAAGGTAATGTTAATACACAGCCTGTCGGTGTTGCAAAAGTTGGTAATCTAGGTGGAAGGTTCAACGTTTACCGTGATACTCGCACAGAAGCTCAATTTGAGCAAGGACGTAGTTCAACCTACTTGTCTCCAGGTCAAGCCCGCACGAATCGTGTGGAATATGCTTTACTTGGTTACAAAGGACCTGAATTCTACGATACTGGTATTATTTATTGCCCTTACATCCCCGTGATGATCCAAAGGACAATCGGCACGAATGACTTCAGCCCAAGAGTTGGTCTTATGACCCGCTATGGCGTTGTTGACAATATATTCGGAGCCAATCTTTATTACCACGTAATTCTGTTAGCTGGTCTCGGTGAAGGTTTTACACCAGGCAATAACTCGGTATACTTCTAATATTTAGAAGTAGGCGAAACAACTTGAATGTCGGGGAGAAATCCCCGACATTCTTTTTTTATATATTTTTTTATTGAAAATACTTTTGGAGTATATACAATGGGTAAATAAATATATGAAAGACAAAATAACCAATTTCTTAAATGAAAAATATAAGGGAAGTACTAGATTCATTAAACCAAAAATGTTTATGACTGCGGTAGTTTAAAATACGAATTAAACATTTAAATTAAACAACAAAAACCCTCGAATTTCTTCGAGGGTTTTCTATATTTATTTAATTTGTTTTATTGTTCAAAGAGGCTTTTACCAGTTTTGAAATTACCAACCTTATTCTTAGAAGGATTGGTTAATTCGGACTTATGGTCAAATGGATGTTTACCAGTCTCAGTTCCAACTGTATTGGTTACACTAGCATTTGCTTTACCAGAGGATGCTTTGATGTTACCAGAGGCTGCAAAACCTTTTTGGAGTTTATGACCAGCAGAATCAGGAACCTTTTCAATGTCTGTGGTTTCATAGAAATTGTTTTCCTCCTCGTTTCCTTCATCTTCGTAATCTTCATCTTCGCTATCAGAATCAGAATCGGTATCAACACCGAGGTCTTCCAAATCAGTGTCGCTTTGATCGTCATCACCAACAACGTCTTTTAAAACGTCAAGCAATTTTTTAGCTAAATCCTTATCAAGTGTGATTGTGACTTCATTATCACTGTCGCTATCATCATCACTATCGGTGTCGAGATCGAGATCGGAATCACCAGCATCACCTTCTGGACCTGTGCCGATTCCTGCGTTAAAATCTAGTTCGTCATTATTCATGACATCTTCATAAAGTCTATCAAATATACTCATAAAGTTATTTATACCACTTTCATCAATTTTTTTAGTTTTTTGTGAAAAATTCTTATCTTTTTTAAGTTTTTTTAAATTTTTAACATTACCAGGCCCAGTTTTCTTCAATGTTGAAGGCTCTTTCACATTATCACTGGAATATGGGAAAGTATCTTTGGGCATTTTTGCCTTAACTTGTGCTGATTTCTTTTTAGCGGCTTCTAGTAATACCGATTCATTCATCAAAGATGCTTTTTGATTTTGCATTTGACGATAAATGTTACCGATATCTTTGATTGAGCTTGATCTGTTGTTCGTATTATTCATCATATAGTATTTATACTTTGAGAATCTAAATATTATCAAATGCCATTAAAAAAATTAAAAGAAAAGTTCTATTTGGGCAACAGCAACTTACCAACAGCTCAAACTGAATATGACTATACTCCTCAAATGATAAAGGAGCTTGCAAAGTGTAGGAAAAATATTCTACACTTTGCAAGTAATTATTTTTACATTATCAATGTCGATGATGGTAGACAAAAAATTAAATTACATAAATTTCAAACAAGAATTTTAAAAGCATTAACAGAAAATAGATTTAATATATTACTAGCAAGTCGTCAAATTGGAAAAACGACCATAATGACTATATATGCTCTATGGGTTGCATTGTTTGAGGAAGATCAAAGAATTCTAATTGTAGCCAACAAAGAACAAACTGCAAAGATGATTCTTAAGAGAATTAAAACAGCGTTTGAAATGATGCCGAACTTCATTAAAGCTGGTGCTGTAGAGTATGGGCAAACCAATATAACTCTTTCTAATGGCTCAAGCGTTGGTATATCTACAACAAGTAGTGATGCTGGTCGTGGTGAATCGGTAAATTGTTTAGTATTAGATGAATTGGCGTTCCTTGATGCTGGTTTGTTGGAAAATTTCTGGAGATCAGTATATCCAATCATTTCTTCTGCAAAGAAATCAAAAATTCTAGCGGCTTCAACACCAAATGGAATTGGTAATTTGTTTCATAGTTTATGGGAGGGTGCGAATAAAACAGGTGGGGAATGGAATGGGTGGCATCCAGAAAGAGTTGATTGGTGGGATGTACCTGGCCGTGATGAAAAATGGAAAAATGAAACTGTCAGGACTCTTCAATCTAGGGATGCCTTTTTACAAGAATATGAAAATACATTTTTAGCATCTGGTGAAATACCAATAGATCAAGATGTATATACCATGTTAGAATCGAGTTGTAAAGATCCAGAATTTATTTTTGATGATGGTCAATATATTGTATGGGATGAACCCAAAGATAATAACTTTTATGCAGTAGGAGTCGATGTTGGTGAAGGATTGAACCAAAATGCTACAGTGTGTCAAATATTAAATGTAACAGATTTAACAAATATTACACAAGATGCCGTATATTACACTAAAAAAATATCACCATATAATTTTGCACAAAAATTACACGATATTCTCCAACAATGGGGAAGACCACCAGTATTGATCGAAAGAAATGGTTGTGGTGCTCAAGTTGTAGATTCATTAAAAAATAATTATGGTTATGAAAATATAGTAACTTGGGGTACTAAAGGAGCGATTGGAAACGATTTTAAGTTGACAAGTAAAAGCGGTATTATAAGTCACCAGAATTCAAAAATAGAAGGTGTAACAAATATGCGTTATTTTTTAAATGAAATGCGTTGTATAAAATTAAGGGATATTAAAACTTTAATGGAATTGAAAGATTTTATCAGACACCCAAATGGTACTTGGAGCGGTAGAACAGCCAATACATTAGATGATAGGGTTATGGCATTAGTTTGGACAGTTGCTATTTTAATTAATGATATATGTAAAAGATATTATGAAATCATATCTGTGGATGATAATCAAAGACCATTGAAAATAAAACCAGCTGATTATGGTATTGGAGATATGATTTCACCAAACAACATATATGTCAATGAAAGGGATGCCCAAGCATTTATGCCATTACCCACAGTTTTTTCAACTTTCAATGATAATTCGGACCCTTTATCGAGTTTACCAGATTATGAAACATTAAAACGTGATGGTTGGGACATCTTTAATAAAAATTCATTCTAAATAATAACATGGCAACAAATCTTTCAATATTTCAATCGGCTTTTAATAAACAGAGAAAAGATAAGTTTATCATGGTTTTTGATTTGCCGAAAATTTTAAAATCACAAAAATCTGTACTTGAAAGATCCAATAACAGAGTCATTCCAGATGCAGTTCAATGTTCCATATATGGTTCAGTTATACCGACTCTAGCTATTCCATCAATAAATGCACCTTATGGTGGACAAGTTTCAAAAGTTACATCATATTCTCGTCCAGCTTTTGAAAACATGACTGTCAACTTCACTATAGATAATATGTTTAATAACTATTGGAACATATATCGATGGTTAAATTCATTTAATGATGGTAAGACTGGTTTATATAATGCACCGATAAAATCTGATGGATTCATGCCCGATTATCAAACCAACATAACAATATATGGTAAGGATGAGTATAATAAAAACGTAATAAAATTTGATTTTCTACATTGTTTCCCAGTTTCTTTAGGCGGTGTGAGTTATTCTGATAGAGATGCGACGGAAATGGAGTCATCTTTTCAATATTCTTACCATCAATTCAAGGCTGAGTTGATATAATAAAAAAAAATACAAAAATACAAAAAAATACTCTTGACAAAATATAAATAGTTTATATGGCAAGAACAATTCAATCACCAGGTGTAGAAATTAATGAAATAGACTTAACATTGAGGGCAGATACTGTAGTAGGAACTAATGTATTTATCGCTGGATTCGCAGCCCAAGGCCCTATTGATGAGGTTCTACAGCCAACATCCCTTTCGGAATTTGAACAAATTTATGGTACTCCTACAAATTCAGCAGAACGTTATTTTTATCATTCTGTGAAGGGAGCTATAAATTCTTCACCAGCTAAGGTAACTGTCACTCGTTTACCATATGGTGCTGATAAAGGTGAGGGTTTTTCTAGTTGGAAATACAGTGCATTAGCATATCCAGTAGCTTCCAGATATGCATATAATGTATATCTCTCGGCATTTGAAATGACTTCAGTTCTTGTTGCTAACAGCGGTTCTGGTTACGTTACAATGCCATCCATAGTTTCAAATGCACCTGGTCAAACAGGGACTGTGTTACGCGGTGTTACTGCTGACGATAGTTTGGGTCAAGGGACTTTTGGAATTAAATCTATTGATATTGTATTTGGTGGGGAGTCATTTTCTCGACCAACTATAGATATTGATAAATCCTTTCAAATCACAAACGTTTTAATATCTGATGGTGGAAGTGGATATTTGGATGAGCCAACAATAGTAATTATTGGAACAAATACGAGAGTAGCTTCCGCTAGAGCCGTTATGCTTGACGATGGGATTGGTACTTTTGTTATAAGTGGCACAACCATTCTTTCACAAAATAGTGGATCTGGTTATTCTGTTGTACCTACAGTCAAGGTAACGGGTGATAGTATAAATGCAGCAGATTTTTCAGTCAATTTAGGCAACGATGGTACTGGTACTTTTGGTGTAACGTCACTTAATTTGATCAATGCTGGCTTGGGTTACATTACAGCCCCAACCATAACATTCGTGGGGGCAACTACTGGTGTAGCACCAATTGTAGATGTGGATGGATCTCTCGAACCTACATATAAAATTGATAGTATTAACATTCTAGATTACGGCTTGGGTTACTCTCTTGAACCATCTGCAAATGTAACTGGTCCTGTTAGAGCAAGATTGAATTCTGAAAATGATGCTGTTTTAAGTGTTGACGGTAATGATACAACTCCATTTGCTGTTGCTATCGGCACTCAATCATTCAGCACATCTATTGAAAGTTCACTAAATGGTGAGGCCAATCCTGGTTTACAAGGAGGGTTGGATACATTACCAACTTCCGATTATGCCTTTAACTATCTTGGAAAGACATGTTACATTGGTAAGCCAACACACATTGAGCTGTCTCCAGAAGAATATGAGTCAATCAAACAGGGCAATATAAATTGGACGAATAATCCTACCGTATCCACTCAAGCTTTTTCATTCAATACCCTAAGTCATGCTGGAATGATTGTTTTGAATAAAGCTCAAACTTCAATTAACAATAAATTCGAAGGATATTATGTCGGTGCCATAGATAACAGCAATTACAATCCAGCTACAGATTTTGACGGCATACAATCCATAAATGGTATCAATGAAAATGTTGTTGCCACGAAAAATTACATCTCATTACCTACCAGTAGAATGTCATTTGCATTATCGGCTGGAAAAACTGGAGACGGTTCTTCTGTTTCTGAGGTTATGGAAAATCTGTCTAATTATGATTTGGCCGACGAATCATTTAATGACACATTAGCATTGGCTGTTTTTAAATTACGTCAGAATTTAAATAGTGGCAACTCGATTCAAATGTCTTATGGTTTAACTGAATCTCACACTGGTTCTATAGACTATAATCGTGAAATCGGTGATAGTAATGGAGGACCATCTAAGACATTCTCCATTGAAAAGGTTGCAAATGCATCTTCTGCAAACTTAGATATCATGGTGAATCCTTTCTTAAGTGATAGATATTTGGATTCAGGTTTAGATGTTAATGGTAATCCTGCAAAGAAAGTCAGATTCTTAAGTAATAGACTATCGATTCCATTGGTTTCCCCAGGATTCCAGGATAATGATTTAACTTATGCTAAGAGAGTCGGATCAACTCAGTCAACCATATTAAGCCTTATAGCTGATTATGGTAGAGTTGATGCACTGTTCCCATTGGGTATATATACAAATACAGCAACAGTTGAAAGAGAAATCGGAGCTTTACCTAAAAAATTAGAAAGAGCCTTTGAGTTGGTAGAAAACGCGGAGGTATTTCCTATAGACATCTCCCCTGAAGCTGGATTAGGCACGATTTACGTCAATGCCATTGAACAAAGTGGTGGTGCTTATCTATCTGCTGGTAAATATTCAGATTCAACTCCTTTAAATGCTATTTCAGCATGTTTTATTACAAATTTTGAAGGTCTTAATGATGAGGCAAACAGAATTATATCCAATTATTTGGCCGTAGCTAACGTATTCATACTTGCCGCTGAGAAACAAAGAAAAGATTTCTTAGTTATCCTTGATCCTATTCGCAATATCTTCATACAAGGAGATAACAGCAAGGTATTAAATACTAAAAAAATATGGTCACCTAATGCTGGAGTGGATCCAGATCCTTTAGCCGCCAATTATAGTGCTACGAATTTCTCACAGCATATGTATTGGCCATTACGCCATCAATTTGGTAAAATTAATTGTTCATACGCTACAACATATTCAAATTGGATACAAGTTTTTGACTCGTCTTCAAGTCGTCAAATGTGGGTTCCTTTCTCTGGATTGGCTGCTGGAATTATGGCAAATACTGATGCTAATTTCCAACCATGGTATGCTCCAGCTGGATTTACTCGTGGAGTTGTGGCTGGTGCAAATGATTTAGCACTTTATCCTAAACAAAAGCAACGTGATCAATTGTATAAGATATCAATGAATCCTATAGCATTTTTCCCAAATGAAGGTTTCGTTGTATTTGGACAAAAGACATTGCTCAAAAAACCATCAGCATTTGACCGTATCAATGTTCGTCGTTTGTTCCTTAATTTAGAAAAAGCAACAAAGAATACAGCCAAGTTCTTCGTATTCGAACCAAACACATTGTTCACAAGAACCCAAGTTATCAACATATTGTCACCAATATTTGAAAATGCTAAGAACACTGAAGGTCTTTATGACTACAGAATCGTATGTGATGAGAGAAACAACACACCTGATGTCATTGATAACAACGAATTGAAGATTGATATCTACATTCAACCAGTAAGAACAGCCGAATTTATTTTGGTGAACTTCTATGCGACAAGAACTGGAACAAGCTTCGATGAATTGATCGGAAAATAACAAATAACCAATTATAAAACATTATGGCAAACGCAACAAAACAAACAATACAAGACTTCTACACAGCGGCATCTTCAAGAGATTTTACAAGAGATGTACAATTTAGAATATTAAGCATTAGTCCAGGTGGCACAACCACCACATATGACGACTCGGATTTGGTTTATGCTAGATCAATGTCACTGCCAGGAAGGAATATTGGAAATGTTCCAGTAAAATACATGGGATTGACCTTTAATTTACCAGGAATGGCAACATATCCAGGTTCTGATAATTATGAAATAGAATTTTATGCGGAAGCTAATTCCGCTCTTTATAAAAAATTCCAACAATGGAGTAGGGATACTTTCGACGATAAGGATAGTACTGGAAATTACTTAACGCCGATAGCAGCTTCTACGATTGATTTGGTGCAATTAAATAATAATTTTGAATTGGTCAATCAGTTTCAATTAGTTGGTGTTAGTATTAGAAACCTCGGAGCACTTGCATATACTCCAGGAACAGAAGGAAGCGGCGGTAATATATTATCTTTCAAGGTCAGCTTGGCATATCACTACTGGAAAGCGGCAGATGCAGCTACCGTACCACCTGTTGCAGCAGCGACATAAAAAAGTCTCGTATTAATAAAAAGAGAGGAAGTGGGGTATTTCAACCCCACTTCCTCTCATAAATAATTAAAATGGGAGCATTAAATAATTCTTTAAGCAATGCCTTAAATAGTTTGATTGGTAATATTGCTGGTGTAGCTAATGGTAGGAACCCATTAACTCAACCTCAAGTAGCCGACCTCTTTGGTTTTAATATACAAGGCACTCCTCTGGTTTCTACTAGAGATTATTTCTTATTGCAATTAGAGTCTTGGTTGACCGCTATACCATTACAGACTCAATGGATAATACTGATACAACCATTCCCCCAATGCATCAATACTGAAATATTGCAGGGTTTAGAGGTAACTGGTGGTGATTATAAGAATTTTAATATAACCCAAGCTAAAAATATACTAACATCATTCCCCTTTCAAAAGGTAAATGGTTGTATTTTTGCTCAAAAAGTAACAATTCCTGGAGAAACAATGAATGTTACGCAAGCTTCCGTTGAAAATAACAGGGGTTTTTTACCAGGAATAACTAGTGGTGGTAGGGGATCTTCTTATAACACAAATTCAATGAGCATAGAATTTTTAGAAACAAATACATCCTTTGCGGATTTTGTATTGCGACCTTGGGTCATTGCATCAGAGCATTTTGGTTTTGTTGCAAGAGAAAAAGATAGCGATAGGAGTAGAGACGTTAGAAACGTTAAATCCACCGTATATGTTATGGAATATGGTAAAACGTATCAACACGTATCCATGATTCCAAAAAAGGTTTGGACTTTTTTTAATTGTGTACCAACCTCTGTGGAGTCATATACTTTGACATATGATGAACCCAATACCCCGCCAATTATGAAAAGCACTTGGACATACACCAATTATGCAGTTGCTAATTCACTATATCTACCTTTACCCAATATTATAAACACAATATCTGGAATGTTTAAGGGTAAATTTCCACAAGTTAGCCCATTTCAGGGTGGAATTGGTGGTGGATCCGCTCCTAAAAATTTAATTCCATATTTATAATGAATTTATATACAAAATGCTATATACCTAGTTTAAAAAATGAAATTAAAATTAAAAATATAACTTTTGGCGATTATTTCAAATTAAATTCGTATATAGAGAATTCAGATTACGATACAATTAATGATGGATTCAATGAAATATGTGAAAAATCATCAAGTGATTATAATCTTTTAACCAACATAGATAAATTTATCATACTTTTACATCAAAAAATAAATTTTATAAATCCAATTTTAAAATTATCAGCTAAGGATGATGATTCTAATATCGTTTCATATGAAATATTATTACGCAATATTTTAAAAGAGTCTTTTAAATATAATATCAATTCAATAAAATTACCTAAGAACATGTATTATTCAGATGTTGATGATATTTTGAATGAAACGGGTAATAGCATAGATTCCATTAAGAAGCATATAAATGATAGTAAAATATTAATGTTTGAAGTGCCAGATTTTATAAAAGGCATTCCTAAAATATATTTAAATTGTTTCGACAACACATTATTCTATTTTTCTAAATTATTATATACTTCAAACTTACAAAATATGTATAAAAAAATAATATTTTTGAAAAAAAATTTTAATTTCTTACTATCTGAGATTTATGATATGGATCCTAAAGAGTTAGAGGTATTTCTCAACACTAAATAATTAAAATGGCTTATAAAAAATTCAGTGATTTTACAATATTCGACCCACCAGATATTAGTGATTATTTGGTTGGATATAGAGAACTTGGTGGGGAATTTAGGGCATCTTTGCAAAGCGTTACTGATGTTGTAAAACAATTTGTATCTCCCGCTTTATCGAATACTCTATTTGTCAATATGTCTGGAAATGACAGTGCATTGGGAAATTCCGAATCATTTGCATTTAGGACAATTAAGAGAGCCATGGCCAAGGCATTGGAGATATCCAGAAGCATACCACAAAATGCAAAAGACTTTGAAGACATAAATGGGTGGGGAACCTATCCCAATACTGTTAACGTGTATGTTAGAGCTGGTAGTTACGTTGAAGACAATCCAATATATGTTCCACCAGGAGTAACTGTAATAGGTGAGAATTCAAGAAGTGTAACTGTAATACCGAAAAATAAATTTTATGATATTTTTTGGGTGAACAATAAAACATCTATTCAGGGACTCACATTTAAGGATTATTATTCACCAGCATATGCTGTGGCCTATCCAGAATTTGCTCGTTTAAACGATTCAAGTGTTACAGGATACCCTTCAACCAGAATAGTGGAAGCAACAGCTAGGGCATCTTATTATTATGCTTTAGACTTTGCAAAATACCCAATAACAAAGCTATCTAAATCTAGTTTTTTAAATTTTAACGTAGATGCTGGACAGATAATATTAGATCCCTTTAGAATTGCATTTTTGGGTAGATATTTCAAAAGTTTCGACAACAATGAAATATTTTTCACTACAGAGGAATTAGTAAAACAAAAAGAATTCTGGGAAACAAAATATTATAATTTATCTTCTGCTGTCGAGAGGTCTTTTATAATAAACCCTCCTTACATTTTTAATTGCTACACCATAACAACGCCAACTGAGTCCACAAAGAGTGATGCTGGTGGTACAATATACGTTAATGGTAATTTAGCGGATGGTCCATTGCGTTCAATGACAATTGAATCATGTGAACATTTCAATCAAGGTGGTAAGGGTATACATGTATCCAGTAATGGTTTAATAAATGTGATCGATAATTCCACAATTTGTTGTACTGAGGGCATAGTTGCAACAGATGGTGGTACAGCTGTAGTAAATGGAAGCAATTGCACCTTTGGGTTAAGTGGTTTAGTATCTATTGGTAAATCACCTAAGCCAACAATGGTTGGTAGTTTAAAATTTGCTATTTTGAGTGGGGTCGATACTGATACATTTGTTGTTACAAACTTAGGATCACCTGATTTATCCGCAAATCAACAATTTCCTAAAAACAAAAAACCATATGTTGGTCAAGTTTTTCAAATAGTAGATAGGAGTTATACGGTATTATCGTCTGGAATAAATTACTTGAGTGCAAACAATTCTGGTACATTTTTCGTAGTCCAGAGTGCTTCAAATTTACGTCCAGCATTATTTCCATCTAAAGGATATGAGTGTGATATTATAGTTGAAAAAGTATACTCTCTAAGTGCAGATGCGAGCGTAACTGGAAAAACATATGTTCCACCAGTAGATTCATTAAATTCTGGAAGTGATGTTCTATTCTATATTAGAAGCTCTATAGTGGCATATTCTCATACTTTTGATAATGTGGGTACTGGTATAAACTTTTTAAGTGCTATTCCACAGGACTCTGTAATTGGAGATGATAGTAAAGAAACAAACCACGATCTTGTAGGTAAAATTTTATTCAATTCAAGCAATAAGAGTGGTAATATTAATTTCGGAGATCACGTCATTATCAATCAAGTTGAAGGTAAAATTAATACCAAAACATTAGTTTCCAATGATACAATCACAAATACATTAACAGCATATGATAATGTAAATATTGGAAATGTAAAATATAATGATCAAAATGGCGCAAATCCTTCACTCAATATAGTTAAAACATCAGATGATACAATAATAGCAATAGAGAGTATTAACAATATTGGCAGTGGGAATAATGTTAGATCTTTTTATGCTAGAGGAAACCAATCTTTAAAAAAAGCTCTTTCTGCTAATGATTACATTGTTAGGCTAACAGCCTTTTCCCATAATGGGGTAAATTATCCAAATTATGGTTATGGTGGAAATGCATCTATAAATTTTAAGGCCGCTGGGGATCAAAGTTCAACAAATGCTGGTGCATATATATCACTGTATACCACTAAAATGGATACAATTAACACTACGAGTGAAAGAATGCGTATTGCTGATAATGGTTTTGTTGGAATAAACACAACCAATCCATTAAGTACATTGCATGTTGAGGGGGGATTACTTGTAACTGAAAATTTAAGTGTTAGTGGTAATTCCACATTTAATAATTTAAATGTAGTACTTTTAAGCGCACTATCATCCTACTTAGACGTATCTTATATTCAAAATTCTGTTATAGATAAATCCAAAATACAGGATTTATCCGTATCATTTTTAAGTGCCGATAACACTTTAATTCAAAATTTAACATCAAATGTATCTTACTTTAATACATTAACCGCAAATAATGTCAGGCTTTTATCAGCCGATTCCGATTATATTTACAGTAAAAAAACGGAAACTCTATTTTTAAGTGCATTATCTTCCAATTTAAATTACATATATACGAAAAAAATAATCGCAGATGAATTTTTAGTTTCAAATTTAAATATATATGGATTAACACTGGCTTATCTTTCGGCCTTATCTGCTGATATAGGTACAACTAGTAGTTTGAGGGTTTCTGGTGATATTAATGTAAGAGATATAATATACACATCCAATGGAAGTTCTGAAAATTGGACAAGCACATATATTACAGTTTCAGCGTTGAGTGCATTGTGGGGAGATGAATCTGGAGCAGTTTCCAAGCTATATGTTGATGGTAAATTTTTACCATTGAGTTCTGTAAATTTTACTAAATGGGATTCGGTTTATACTTCTGTAAAAGACACATCTGCTAATTGGAATTCGGTCTATACTTCAGTTAAAGACGCATCTGCTAATTGGAATTCGGTCTATACTTCAGTTAAAGACGCATCTGCTAACTGGGATTCAGTTTACGCTTCTCTAGGTTCAGTTTATACTTCAGTTAAGGATACATCTGCTAACTGGGATTCAGTTTATACTGGTGTTAATTCAAATAGTGCTAATTGGGATTCGGTTTACACTTCTTTTAATACTAATAGTGCCGATTATACAACATTCAATTATGTTGACACTAACTTTTTAAATTTAACTGGTGGATCAATAAATGGTTCACTTAGTGCAAACGGTTCTTTAACTGTTGATGATAAAATATACGGTACAATTATAGATTGGATGACCTTAACAAGAGGTTATAAGACAACCCCAACACTATTGGGAACCGCAACGGAGAGCGGTGATGCTGGCGATGTGTACGAGTATATTTTTGAGTCCTCACCATCTAATATAACATATTACCGTTTCATTTCAACAAATGGACAAAGAGATGAATATTATGCTAATTATATTACAGGAACTCTTTCTAATTTAATAGTAAAAAAGAAAATTATTCTATAAATATTAACATAACATGGCAACATATTTTTCAAAACAAAGTGGTAATTGGAGTTCTGCAACAACTTGGGTAACGGGTGCTGGTGATTTTGTCACAATGTCTGGTTGGGCACCAACTGGTGATGCCTCACTACCTCCACAAAGTTTCGGTTTAGAAAGAATTATAATTAGAGGTGATCATACGGTAACATATGATGTGAGTGGTGCATTTGGAAATGGTATTTTTAGGGATTCTGATTTATATCCTCTATCTGCATATGTTTCTCCATATGAGTGCAGGGCGAATGCAATTATATTAAGTGGTGGTCGATTGAAAGCAGACAGAACTGTAAATACATCTTTAAGTTGCATTGGAACTTTAGGCATAGCTTTGAGCGGATTTTTGGATTGGGGAACAGAACTTGATCCACTTTTAGTTAAATCGGAAATAGTATTAGTCAACACAACTGATGGTATTTCAGTTATTGATCCTATTACTGGAACAGTAACTTCAACGACAAGTGCTGGAGTTGTAAACCGAGGTACAAATACTGGTATATTTGTTTTGGGCAGTTCAATCGTTAACAATTCCATGTATAATGGATTATCTATTTGTGGTAATGAAAGAACCGTAAATACAGAATTAACGGTTCAAGCTAATGCTGGTGCTACAACAATAACAGTTCTTTCCGCTTTAAATTGGGAGATTGGAGATGATTTGGCTTTGGAATCCAATAATATAACAAATTCAAATATTCATAGATGTAAAATTACAAATATTAGCAATAAAACTATAACCATTAGTCCAGCACTCAATATAACAAGATCAGTAGGGACTAAAGTTGGAAACTTTACTAGTAATGTTACAATAAGACCAGGATATATAAATTATCAAACAGGTGGATTTTTTATTAATGGCATGTATCGAGGAGATTATTTGATTAAAAATTGTTCTGTTAGACATATAGGATGTCAGAATATACTTCGTGATGATGGTCAAGTTGCTTTTGGTACAGTGGTCGCACAAAGTACTTATGATGGAACATACAGCCTATCTCAATTAAAAATACAAAATGTTTCCAATCCTGAATATTTAGCTAATTGGCAAAGACCATTTTTTTCCTTCTTCGGTTCAATGGCAAACGATATTTTAGTGGATAATGTGGCGATAGATTCAGGAGCTTGGGCTTTTCAGACGGTTTCCTATACAACAATATCAAATTCCGTTATTTATAGTGCATCAGGTTTAACTAGAGGTTCACATAAAAAATTAACACTTAATAAGTGTACAATAAATGCACCACTATTCGAAGGTAATTCGGGAGCAGCTGCATATACTGCTTTTAATAATTGCACAATTAAATCTCCAAACCAAATATATTTTAATAGTGCCTTGGGTGAATTGCAATTTAATCAATGTGATATTTTTTCAAATTCAAATGCGGGAGCATATGTTGTAAATGGAATATATATAACTACGAATAGTACACTTACAAATTGTAATTTAAGTGGTGCTAATTTGTACGAAGATAATAATGGTGCAACTCTCTTTACTTCGAGGGAATCTAACTTTAATGTATTCAATGCTGTCAGTGGAAATATAACTAACATATATAAAAATTTCAACTACCACCATTTTTCCGAAGCAAATTCAAATATTAGAAAAAATGGAAGCGCATCATATGCTATTAGACAATTAAGAGCTAATAATAGTTTTGCAAAAACATTCAACACATATGTAGTTGGTGGAGATGTTCAAAAAATAAAAGGAAATATTAGACTAAATTCTACATACGATACTTCATTATTACCAACAATTACATTTGGTGGAGTTGTAGATAACTACGTATACACTCCCCCATCAGTTACTGACACATGGACTTCATTTGAATTTGATTTAACCCCAAAATATAGTGGAAATCTCACGGTTGAAATAAAGGCTCAGAGTCCAACGGTTGGTCCCAATTCATATATTTACATAGATGGTCTTAAACTCGATCCATTTGTTCAGGCTGTTAGATGGTATGGTTATGAGGTTGATACGAATTTTAGTAGAAAAATAGATGCATCTACAACACTAACTGAAAAACAAGCTTCAGCATATCCAGTACCATATAATTTGAACTATGTTTACGATGAATGTAGATATTACACAATAGCTAACCCTGCTTCATCTTATTACATTGATATTGTAAATAAATTGGGAAGCACGATGGATTTTGGTTCTGCTAATATTATATTAGACGACACTTTTAGTACTAATTTTCAATATCTAACATCGTCAAATGAATTAACATTAAAAACATTAAGTTTATCTTCTGGAAATAAGTTTGATAAAATACAAACAACTGGAAATGTTTATCTCTCTGGAGCATCTAATTTAAAAAATGTAGATTTGAATGCGACATTAATAAGTGAACCTAAAAGTTTAACTAATGTAAATGCTACAAATGTGAAATATAATGCGGGTTCCACGTATAATATAACATATAAAAATTGCACAATAGATAATTTGACAAATACTGGCGCTGGAATGGTTAATATCCTATTGAACAATGCCACCGTAACAAACCATACTGGAAATCTAACATTTTCCATTGATCCTACATTTTTAAATGTTTATAATTTAAATGGTGGTTATATTTCAATATTTGATGACAATGGGGAATTGAAATATTACACTAAAAATGATCAACTTATACAATTACCAAATGGTTCGACAGGAACTTGGACATATAAGATTGGTAGATATAACTACAAAACAATTGAAGGCGCATTTGCTGTAAATCCTCTTGTTGGTACAACAATTGATATAGCTCCATTATATTTTTTCGACTCATTCGTATTTGAAACCAATGTTTCAAACGTTAGTTCATATTCAATATTCGATAATGTGCAAAAGGTATATGATTATTTTTCATATTTCAGAACAACATCTGCTGGTTTAAGCGGATATTCTTCATCTGATTTATATAACTATAGATCAACATTAGACGTTATTAATAATAATATTGTTTTAGATCCATCTGCTCCAACATTGTTTAATTATGATGGTAAAACCTTTACTTTAAGTTCCAAAAAACTCGAATCTGGAACAATCGTTAAAGCAATGGAAACGACAGATAACATATATCTGTCTGGATCTGCAACATTATCTGGTTTGAATATAACTGTTGGTGGTGGTTTATACATAAAAACAATATTCGATTTATATTCCACTAATGTTTATTCAGGTACTATTGTGTATAATACAGATTCTGCCGCTAATATTATATATACTGATTGTATTATCAATAAAGTTGTCAACGACCCTTCTACTTATACTATTTTCATAACAAGAATCAATTCAACAATAACAGATGCAACAGATGCGGAAATTGTAACCACAGTTCCGATTTCGATCAATATTACAGCAACCAGTGATACATATGTAGCCATTTATAAACCAAATGGTACTAGATATTATTATGGAACTGGCAACGCAACTTTAATATTGGGTGGAGATGCCGTTACTGGAACTTGGACATATAAAGTCACTAGATATGGATACATTCAATCCACCAATACTTTTGGTATAGATGTTAACATGTCTTCTGTTACAAATATATCACCAACTCTATTAATAGATACTGCCATAACGGAATCAGTTGTCGGAACAGTTGCAGCATATACCAGTTTAACTACAACAAAAAAGATTTACGATTATTTGGCGTATTATAACACAACATCTACTGGTATCGATACCAATATAAGCGTCACTAGAACACCTGGGTCTATTGCATTTATAGCTGGTATTACGTTGGATGCGACCGCATCTGATATGGTTTCTTATCAAACCACACCGACTCCAATCGTAACATTGAAATCAACCGCTTTAAGTGAAATCGTTGATATTTATAGCAATGGGGATTTCACTCAATCTAATGGTAATATTATTTCCAACTCTGTATACATAAGAGCAAATAATATAGATAGTGAAATTGAACTTATAGGTATCACGAATATAAAATTCTATCCAAGTCAAGCCGATAGAGATACTAATACAAATGTGGGTCCGTCTATATCTACTGGTATATACAGATTTAAATATGGAAATACTTACAGTGGAGTATTATTCTCTGGAACTATGTGGACGAGAGCTGATGTTGGAAGTATTTTATTGTATTCATTTACTCTAAATCAATTTTATAATATATTGGATCTTGGAACATTTGGACAAATTCAACAGGTATTGAATTCGCAAGATATTATTAATAAAGGTATTCAAAAAGCCAGTGTATTGATTCCACACACAATTGATGTTTAAACAATAAAATAAGTTTACTTTTAAGTTTAATTGAATAAATTCTTTAATGGAAATTTTCATTCAAATAGCTTCTTATCGTGATTCGCAATTATTATTGACTGTAAAAGATTGCATTGAAAATGCAAAAAATCCAGAAAAATTAGTATTTGGTATTTGTTGGCAACATAGTGATGATGATGCTAGTATGGATGAATTTAAAAGTAATTCTAGATTTAAAATCATAGATATACCATATAATGAAAGTAAGGGAACATGTTGGGCAAGAAATAAGATACAGCAATTATATTCTGGTGAAAAATATACTTTACAAATAGATTCTCACATGCGTTTCGCCCCAAATTGGGACGAAACTCTCATTGAAATGATCGATCAGTTGCAATCTAAAGGATATAAAAAACCATTATTGACAACATACGCCCCATCATTCAATCCAGAAAATGATCCAGCAGAAAGAATACAAAAACCTTGGAGAATGGCATTTGACAGATTTATTCCAGAAGGTGCTGTCTTTTTCCTTCCAGAAGATATGCCCGATTCAGAAAAATTGGATGCACCTGTTCCCGCTAGATTTTATTCAGCCCATTTGTGTTTCACATTAGGTGAGTTTTCAAATGAAGTTCAGCATAATCCAGAGTATTACTTTCATGGGGAAGAAATATCCATAGCAGTTAGAGCATATACTCACGGTTATGACTTATTTCACCCACATAAGGCAGTTATTTGGCATGAATACACTAGAAAGGGTAGAACTAAACAATGGGATGATGATAAGGATTGGGGAAATAAAAACAGTCATTCACATTTAACGAATAGAAAGTTATTTGGTATGGATGGTGAGAAACAAGAAGGTCATGATGGTAAATATGGCTTCGGTACTACTAGGACATTGCGTGATTATGAGGAATATGCTGGATTAATGTTCTCAGATAGATCAGTGCAACAATATACCTTAGATAAAAAATATCCACCAAATCCATCTATTAAAGAATTGGGTGGTGAAGAAAATTGGAAGAAGGAATTTGCTAAAATTTTCAAACATTGTATCGATATTGGATACAGTCAAGTTCCAGAGAGTGATTACGACTTTTGGGTTGTAGCATTCCATGATGAAAATGATGAGACTATATACAGAAAAGATGCGGATAAGGTTGAAATACAAGGAATGTTGAATGATCCAGATAAATATTGTAAGATTTGGAGAGATTTTCAGACTACTAAGAATCCAAAATATTGGGTAGTTTGGCCGCACAGTGAATCTAAGGATTGGTGTGAAAAAATCACTGGCACCTTATGATAAACGTAATTGTAACATTAACAACCATTCCAGAAAGATTGGAATCTGAAAACCCAATGGGATTACAGAGTGTAATATTTTCTCTCTTAAATCAAACATATAAAAATTATAAAATACATTTTAATATACCCCATATCAATAAAAAGAATAACAGAGAGTATATTATACCAACATGGCTTGATGATATTAGTAAAAAAAGCGTATTAAAAATTTTTAGAACAGAAGATTATGGTTCAATTACGAAGATATATCCAACAATAAAAAGGATAGATGATCCCGAACAAATAATAATAACTGTCGATGATGATCTCGTATATGAATCTCGTCTTATAGAGGAACATGTTCGTTTGAGAGAAATAAATGACGATAAAACCGCAATAGGATTCGCTGGTTTAAATAATATTGGAGAAAAATTCAAAGATGCTAGAGATAGATTTGTGATATCTGTTAACGAGAATGTTAGAGTTGGTATATTGGAACATTATAAATCGGTTTCATATATTAGAAAAATGTTTGAGAGTGATTTTGATGAAAATTATATAATGCAGGGATGGGCTGATGATGAATTGGTTTCTGCTTATATGGGGATGAAGGAAATAAAAAAAATAGTAGCTCATACACCATATATACCTAAACATAAAGATCAAGATGAATGGAGAAAATATGGTGTAGTTGAATCTTTTCCTGTAATAAGACACGCTTCAAATAATTCCAGTAAAAGTGGTTGTAATTTGTGGAGAAATGATAACGTTGATAAATTATTCAACAATAATTTATCTGATTATTTGAGAGTATAAAAAGAAAGACATTTCATATGGATAAACGATTAAAAGTGAACTTTGTACCTTTTAGCAATTTTGGAGACACGAGTGTTCCTTATATGTTGAAAAAACTAAACATTCCCTTCATTTTTACACATCATACAGTGGAAAATAAAATTTTGATGACTGGATCTATTTTAGGTGTTGGTAACAGAAAAAATACAATTGTATGGGGCACTGGGATTATGGACAATGAGACTGTACCATTAAAAAATTCAATATACAAAGCCGTGAGAGGTTATAGGACTTTGAATAAATTGAAAGAACATGGTATAGATATTTCGAATGTTGCGCTTGGAGATCCAGCAATGTTACTTTCAAGGATATATAAAAAAGAAAATATAGAAAAAAAATATAAATTGGGAATAATACCACATATTGTCGATTACACTTTTGTATCTAATTATGTTAATAGCAATAAAGACAAATTTGAGAATACAATAATAATTGATCCAAACACTAACGTATCTAAAATAGAAAAATTTATTGATCAAGTCAATGAATGTGAAAAAATAGTATCAACTTGTCTACATGGTATAATTTGTGCTCATTCCTATGGTATAAAAGCATCTTGGATGAGGGTTTCAGATAAATTAGCAGGAGATGATGTAAAATTCTATGATCATTTTGAATCTGTGGGCATTTTCAATTTACAGCCTTTATCTTTAATAGAAAATGAAGATGTCAATGTTGAAGAGTTTTCTTCAAAACTGGATATAGATAAATTATGGGATGCTAGACCTTGGATTGATCTCTCGGATGATTATTATGTGGATATAGATGATCCTAATTGGGTGAAAGAATGTTACTTCGATGGATATGATAGTAAAATATGGACAGATGATTACTTTAAATTATGAATAATATAACATTAGTTACTGGTTTATGGGATATTGGAAGAGGTGATTTGAAGGAGGGTTGGTCGCGTTCCTTTGAACATTATATTGAAAAATTTAAAGAACTTTTAAAAGTAGAAGAAAATATGATTATTTTCGGTGATGCTGAATTGGAACAAGTTGTATTTTCCGAAAGAAATAAAAACAATACTCAATTCATATTGAGAGATTTGAGTTGGTTTAAAAATAACGAATATTACCAACAAATTCAAAAAATAAGAACAAATCCAGATTGGCATAATTTATCTGGTTGGCTCATTGACTCAACTCAATCCAAACTAGAGATGTACAACCCTCTTGTTATGTCGAAAATGTTTTTATTAAATGATGCCAAAATAATGGACGCATTTAATTCAGAGTATATGTTTTGGATAGATGCTGGAATCACGAATACAGTACACTATGGTTATTTCACACATGATAAAGTTTTAGATAAATTATCAAAATACATTAAGAATTTTTCATTCGTATGTTTTCCCTATGATGCGGAAACAGAAATCCATGGTTTTGAATATAACAGGCTAAATCAAATAGCCAATTCTAAGGTCAGTAAAGTAGCTAGAGGAGGTTTTTTTGGTGGTTTGAGGGAAAGTATACCCCCAATAAGCGCACTGTACTATGATTTGCTATTGACAACATTGAATGATGGTTATATGGGAACAGAGGAATCCATCTTTTCCGCAATGTGTTATAAACACTCTGATATTATCAATTATTTTGAAATAGAATCCAATGGACTGATGAGTACTTTTTTTGAAAATCTAAAAGACGATAAGTTGACTATTAAATCGGAATCATCGACTTTAAATACGGATAATGATTTGGATGTGAATAATACAGCATTATATGTTATATCATTTAATAGTCCAAAGCAATTTGAAACATTAATTGAATCAATGTCTCTTTATGATACATGTTTTATTGCGAAACCTAGAAAATTTTTATTGGATAATTCAACAGATGAATCCACATTTAGTGAATATGTTGGGATATGCAAAGAGAATAATTTTACACATATCAAGAAAGAAAATCTAGGAATATGTGGTGGTAGGCAATTTATTGCAGAACATGCGGATGAAAATAATTTTGATTTTTATTTCTTCTTTGAAGATGATATGTTTTTAAATTCCAATAGAGGTGAAACATGTAAAAATGGATTTTCGGTTTATTTGGATAATTTTTATAACAACACATTGAAGATAATTAAAAAAAATAATTATGACTTTTTAAAATTATCATTTACGGAATTTTATGGTGACAATACAACTCAATGGGCTTGGTATAATGTACCTCAGTCTTTCAGGGTTAAAAATTGGACAGATAAGCCAAATTTACCTATCTCTGGATTAGATCCTAATGCACCTAAGACAAAATTCAAAAGCATAAATTCATATAACGGCATTCCTTTTGCTGATGGAGAAATTTATTATTGTAATTGGCCTCAAATCGTTTCCAAGTATGGAAATCGTAAGATGTTTTTAACCGATAAGTGGGCAAGACCCTTTGAGCAAACTTGGATGTCTTATATCTATCAACAAACCATATCTGGGAATATCAAACCAGCAATTTTATTGAGCAGTCCAATAAATCACAATAGATTTGAACACTATTCTATGGATTTGAGAAAAGAATCTTAATTTGTTTGAACTATCCAACCCTTTGATATCAAGCTCGCTTTAGCGTCTATGGCAGCAGTGCTTGTTGGTGTGCCGTTAGCACCAGGTGGGCGATACAACGGTGTGCCATCTAATTGATCGGGATCATCATTCGATCCCGATAATAAAAGACTATAAGTTGTCACTGGATAAAAATTATAGCCACGTCCATCTAGTTGTGTAGGTGTTACTGATGCTGGTTGAGCATTATCAATACCGATCAAGATATTTTCAATGTCCGTTTGACTTATTCTATTGTAACGAGCATCTAAATGAAGAATTCCACCATAGGAAGAACTTATATCTAAATTTTCCAAATCACATATAGTAGCCTGCACAACTTTTAAATTAGTACTTGTATTTAAAAAAACAACATTTGATGAATTAATTGCTGTTATGTTAACATACTCTAGATCCGCATATCCCCCGCCAGTTTGCAAATCATTTAATTCAAAAGCAGCATAAAGATTTATTAGTCGTATTCTTGGACAATTTGTTATATTGACACTACTAAGACCATACATGTTTTGATGCATACCAATATTTTGCAAATTCGTACATCCAGTAAAATCAACACTTTTAATAGAATTCCAATTAAGAAATATATTAACTGTGGACAGGCTTGTGCAATTACTAAGATCTACGGATACTAATTTACTAAGATCTTGTGGTGTGTTCAAGTATCCAATAGTTAATGCATTTAATTCATATCTATTCGACATTGAAATACTATTATTTGAATAGTTTGTGTGAAACTTAACATCGCCTACCCAGGTGGGATATGGGTTTGGATTATAATCGCTTGGAGCGAATTCTATTACCTCACCTGGTGCAAAATCGTATATAAATCGACTTGTTGGAAAATAAACGCCCAAATATTCAACCAAACTCGAAAGTGTTGTTCTATATTCAGCAGTCCCATCGGCTTTATAACCAACTATGTAGTCAGCATCTTCTAGTGAAGGTTTATTGTCAAAATCAGTGAATTTTTTAATTGCCATATATTATTATTTATTCTAAAATATTTTTTTTTAACTATCCAACTCTTTTTATTGACAGATATGTGTAGGGGGTCTATCACTAATATCATCATATGTTAATGCACTATCGATACTTTCTGTTAAGCAATTTTCATTATTCGTATTTAAAATTGCATTTCTTAATGGATATGCTTGCGCAACTCTGTTGTGTGAACTTATCATTCTTGCGGAATTTAAAAACCCAACTCTGCTGATAACATCAAAGAATCCATCATTTATTGATGCTGTGTGATCTACTATTGGGACAGGAACTGTTATTGTCTCTGTTATCAGGCTATTGCTTTCATCTGTAAATCTTTTTAAATTTAATTGTTTATTTTCGTATTTAGTTTCTAAAATATTGCCTTTCGCGGAATTGTTAACAATCCATTCCTTCGCTTGTGAAGGGGTCGAATTCGGATATTCCGCTAAATATGTCGCTAAAATACCAGCAACAATAGGAGTTGCCGCTGATGTGCCGTTGAAATATTGATATACATCAACAGAAGAAGAGGACAATGTAATAACACCCGAATTAGCATCTTTAGATAATGCAGCATGAGTTGCATTTCCTGGTGCATAAACATCGACATCGGGGCCAAAATTACTATAATATGATTTTACATAACAAGCATCATTATATGAACTGAGTCTCGTATTGGAAGTATCTATACCGTCTACATCATTATCACGATCATAAAGAAATTGCAATGAACAATTTTTACTCCAGCCGTCACCAGCCATCGAATTCGCTTCTTCCCAATAGTAAATTGATCGAGTAAAACGTTTTTTCATATCGGTTTCCCACTTGGAGATAGTTGATACGTCACCGACAACAATAGATGGGTACAATGAAGAACTATATTCACTTCCAATACCAGGTGAAGAATAGTTTGCCAAAGCGTAGTTACCATTGAAACTTACTTTATTAAGCAATCTTGAAGTTCTCTGATTTGTATTAAATTTTTCATCATTTATAAATCCATTGTCTATATCATTTGCTAAAATAAACAATAAACCAAATGGCGTACTAATAGCATGCACATGAAATGTCAATGATTTATCTAAGTATGCGTTATCATTCCCCGCAGCAAAAAGCATATGAGCACCTTCACTTAAAATTTCTCTAATATACGCATCTATAGCATGATCGGTTATAGCGTTAGCTTTAGCAAAAACTCCTCTAGGCATGCCACCAGCAAAACTCAGACTTTCAGTACATGCAGCAGCAGGACTGACGTTGAATGCACTAAAAAGTTTAAGCAAATCATAATCATCTGTGCTGTACCCACCTTTTTTTAACGATGTTGAACTTACGGCAATTGAGGGATATCCCCAACTATTTGATATGATAGTTGGTCTACTTGAATCCAGTCCGTGTAAATTGTTTTTCTTTGCCCTTACGAAAGCTAAGCAAAGTTTCATAACTTTGTTAGCGACATTAGTATAAGCTCCCCATACTTCATCATTAGCAAATAGAGGCAAACAATATATTTTTGCATTTTTTGCAAATCCACATTTTCTTCCAGCGGCTAAACTAGCACACGATGTACCATGACCAGCACCCACACCCTGTCTCATATTAGAGTCCTTATCAGTTATACAAGCATCTTGCAATTTTTCCCATATTGTATTTGAAATTATTTCTAGCCCATCACTGTCCCTTAATTGATTCCACCCGAAATCTTGAACCCTAGAGGGACCGCTACCATCAAAATTTAAAAAATCTGGATGAGTGGCATCGACGCCCGTATCTATAATAATGATATCTACATTGGAACAATCTTTAAACTTCAATCCTATATCAGGACTGATGTTTTTTGTTCCATCCGAATTATCTGTGTTAAATGGTGGTTTATTATTAAAAACATTTTCTGAAGTTTGACAAACGTATATTGAATGCGGCACAACATTTGGATTTGTATTTACTGGTATTTGAGGATAATAATCAGTATATGGATTTGCAACATCAGGATGACATGTTTGGTTTAAAGTGTGTGAATTACGTAGTACTGGGTGCATGTTTACATTAACATTTGCTGAAATTACATTATCATGTTTCAGTAATTCTTTTATTTCATCATCTGTTAACTCAAATTCCATCATAGTGGGAATCATCGAATGCTCATCCGTACAGATTTTAGCACCATGTAAACAGTTTTCTCCTAAATTTTTATTGACAAGAATTTCATATACATTTTCAGTTGATTCGGCATCTTTGCAAAATATTGTGGTTTTCTTTTTATGTAATTTATTTTGCATAAAACCACCTACCAATTCCTGTGTATTCGAAATTTCATTTTCTATAATGGATGCATTATAGCCATGTTTATTCGAAATAGGATTAAATGTGTGTAAAGAAGATAATCTCGTTACTCTTGTGTTATTCATATTCATCATTTTTAAATTTATAACTTACGATTGGATTTAATTCTGTATAAGTTGGCACATTACTCTCACTTATCACATTAAGTTGATCGCTTATATATTGTTTACCCCATGTGAAATTTCCTCGATTATATCCCTTTTGATGTAAAGTTGCCCATCTTCCATCCGATGAATCTAATGGAATATATATACATTTTAATGTATTGTTCAAATTACTTCTATCGGGTAACATATTGATTATATCAGTTACGGTAGAATCTGAGAAATTATTTCTTATAAATCCCCCATCGGAGACTTGGCTTAGTGTCAGATTTCCATTAAAAATATGATCAGTATCAAAACAATCTAAACTTGGTAAACTATCCAAACCCGTAGCTAAAATAGTCAAATTCTCAATGTTTTCAAAATTATCATTTAGTTTTGTAAAATCTATTCCAGATAAAGTACCCAATATAGTTAAATTTATTAATGACGTGAAAGGGCCGTTCGTGACGTTTATATTCGTAAGCGGAACAGTTGGTGGTGTTACATCGGGATCATTTACATTATATCTATTTAGAGTAATTTCTTCCAATCTGCTATTAATTACCGAATCTATAACAATATCAGTTGTTATATATTCTTTATTGGAGTAATTTGCATGATATCCGAAAGCCTCTAAATTTGATAATTGTGATATGTCAATTTCGGTCGAATTGATCACATTTGGGGTTTCTACAATAGAAATATTGAACCATCTTAAATTTGGCAATGTTGAATTTTTAACATCAAAACAACTATCTATTGCATCTAAAGTAATGACACTATCCAATTCTAATGTTTTTATTTTGCTATTAGATAAGTTGACATCCCGTAGTGCTGGTGTATTTGTATTATTTACACCATTTAAAGTTTCAATAGGGCATCCTTCAACATGTAAATATTGCATGCTAGGGCAAGGCACTTCAACACTTATACCAGATAATGAGAAATTTGATACGAAAATACCAATATTGCATTGATTTTTTAAAAATATGCTTCCTTTATTTGATTGAATACTATGAGCACCATCTCTTAACAATATATGGTGTATAATTAAATCTTTATGTATATATATAGATCCATTAGACCATAAGAAATTTTCTTCCCCATTTGGTGTAACAGTTGCGCAAACAATATCGAAATCTACACTGTTAAGTGATGGTATTGGATTGTAATCCCACCCACTCCAAAGTTCCGTGTATTCGTCATTTATTTCAGGATTTGATTCAATGAATGCAAGGTTATCATCACTTATTGAAAAAAGATAACTGTCGTCAATTCCTATGATTAAATTATCATTTAAAAGCGATTCTGGTGGATTAATTAATTGATTTTCTGGAGTAAATCCAAGAACTAAAGATCCTGTAGTGAAATATACAAACGTGAACATTTCATCATTTACTGTTGAAAGTTTAACATTATTTGTAACATAAACAGCAGAAGCATTTGTTGAAATGAGACTTGTAGTGGTAATTCCCAAATTACAATCATAATAATCATTTACATTATAATTATTAGTGAAAGTCACACCATTAACACCACCAATTATAATATCGAATGTATTTATAGCTTCATCTGCTATAAAGTAATACTGTATATTTGGATTTACGTTTATAGTTTCTCCGTTGGTATTGATCGTAATCAATGTTGGCACTATTGGAGGAGTTGTGGGAGTTACTGTTGGGGTTGGTGTAGGCGTTGGGGTAAGAGTGCCTGTTGGAGTTACAGTGGGGGTTACTGTATTGGTTGGCGTTGTTGTTGGGGTGATCGTTGGTGTAACCGTATTTGTTGGAGTTGGTGTAGGCGTTGGGGTAAGAGTGCCTGTTGGAGTTACAGTGGGGGTTACTGTATTGGTTGGCGTTGTTGTTGGGGTGATCGTTGGTGTAACCGTATTTGTTGGAGT
>Ga0102829_1000067_pt1 | contig 30779 bp, 22 predicted proteins | sample ColrivemetaGS575_FD_84510 | JGI IMG/M metagenome (GOLD analysis project Ga0102829, IMG submission 84510) | Estuarine microbial communities from the Columbia River estuary - Freshwater metaG S.575 | ecosystem: Environmental > Aquatic > Marine > Intertidal zone > Estuary | place: USA: Columbia... | reverse complement strand
GCTGTACGCGTTATACTATTCTGATTACCACCAGATGGTATTGCTGTATAATTATATTGAGAATAATCAAAATATGGCATAACTATTTTTATTTATATATAAATACTAAACTAGTTAACTTTTTATCAAAATAAATACCAAAACAAAAAAGAGGATATAAAATCCCCTATATATAATATATTATTAATATTTATATATTATTTATATATTATTAATAATATCATATATATTATATATAATACAAAAATACTACAATTTTAGTTGCTTGTCAAGAAAAACAATAATTATTTTTAATATATTTTTTAATTTATTGAATATTAACCCCTTGACCAACCACCATGGATAGCTTTTTGAGTTTCAAGGTGAATCATTCTAGTAATATCCCTAGTAAACCCAGGTGTATTTAATAAGTCTTTACCTATAGTTTTAGTATCGCCACCACTTGATTTGACTATTAGGTCTTCAAATTTAAAATTAATATCGCCAAATGTAACATGCATAGACTGTTGTTTTTTTCCAGAACCACCAAAACCTGGTAATAAAGAAAGAAGACCATCCATTATTCCACCACCTGGTTTCATAGCTAATAAATCATCTTTATTATCAATCGGTGTTATTTTACCACCTTGCACTATTCCTCTTTTTTTGGAAAAATCAGAACCTAATGATTTACCGTGAGACACACCATCGTGAATTGGTGAATTAAACAATGCATCATGTTGTTCATCAGAAAAATAACCACCAATAGCACCACCAGCCATACTACCTAATTGAGCACCTAACATAGTACCTAAAGGACCTATAAATGGGTCTAAAAAAGTACCTAATATACCACCAATAACCCCACCAGCCACATTTCCAATACCTTCACCCATAGAATCTGCGGACATAGCATCAATACCACCAGTAAGTAAACCACCACCAGCACCAACAGCTTTCATACCAAACCCACTTTTACCTGGTAAAGCTGGACCTATCTTACCATCTTTTTTACCATATTGACCACTATTACCTTCAGTATCACCCATACCTTTAGTACCCATAAGAAACCCTTTAGCTAAAGACGCACCATTTGCAAACCAAGTAGCAAGACTAACTATCCCACTAAGTAATTTACCCCCAACAAATGCTGCAAATAACCCCTTTGGTCCTAAAGCTAAAGCCATTTGACCTAAAGGTTTAAGCATTTCTAAAGCACCCTTAACAAAACCGCCTAATTCAGTACCTAAATCTTTTAAATCTTTCCTAAATGTACTACCTTCTTTAAATAAATCATCAATAACTGGCCTTAAAACATCATCAATACCTTCAACAATTGGCATCATGTATGTTTTAACCATATTTATTAAATTGGTTATCTTCTCATCAAATGATTGTGCAGCTTCAGCTCTTTCTTTTAGTGTAGCTTGGTTAGCCATTTCAGCTTCAATTAGTTTTTTACCACTACTACCCAATGCATTTAGATATTTCTTATCACCTTTCATATCAATAATGAAAGCTTTACCACTTTCATCTAACTGAGCGGTATTCTCAAGGAATTCTTGCATTTTCTTACCTTCTGCACCACCACCAACACTAAAACTCATTTGAGTTTTGATTCTACTAAATTTAGCTGCGTTTTTACCAGCTGTTGCTAATTCTTCATAAGATACACCAGTTTGTTCAGCAATCTTACGTAATCTATGCATCTCAAGACTCGATATCTCAAACTCACCAGTTTCTTTATTGAAGTGAGCAGAAGAAGCAGCAGCTTGACCTATAGCTTCAGTCAACCCTTCCATGTCATTACGTGCCATATACATTAATTTGAATGGGTCAGCCAATTCAGACCATGCACCACCCATAACTTGTAATTGTGCTGACATATCAACAGCACCTTCAATATCAAATAGTTTATCAGCCATTCCAGATACAAAGTTCATATCAACACCCAACTTAGATGTGGTTTGAGCCATTTTAGCCAATCCTTTAACGCCACCTTTGAAGTTATACTTATTAAGCATCTTCATATTGTTCTGGATGTTTTTAACGACCTTAGAAGCGTTTATACCCATCTTAGCACTATCATTCATAGTTTGCTCCATGAAATCAGCTGTACGCTTAGCTGACAACCCTTGATTGTCCATTTCAGCTGTTAACTTACCAGCACCTTCAACACCTAAACTAGTTGCAGCAGCCAAAGCGGATACAGCCTCCAATCCTTCGTTACCCATCATGGCTGTTCTACCTAACTCTTCACTAAATGATGATTGTAGCTTTGATAACTCTTTAACACCCATACCCCAACTATTAGTTGTTGCAGCAGTATTTTCTATTGAAGTCCTTAATGCGTCAGCGTTTTTACCAAACTTACCCATTTCAGTGGCAGACATTCTAATCGCCTTATCCATTTCAAATAAACCAAAAGATTTAAGTTTACCAAAAGAGTTTTGAATTAAATTAGGTAAGTTATTAAAACCTTTAAGAGTACTTGCTGCAATTGCAGCAAATGTCATCTTCATTTTGTTAGCATCCTTAAGCTGCTCTTTAATCATATCACCTCTTTTCGTGAGGTATTCAAGTTCATCCTTAAGTATTTTTAACTTAGCAGCAGCAATATTCTTTTCATCTTGAGTACCTTGAGTTAATTGGTCTTGTAAAGCAACTATCTTTTCATCAATAGCCTTTTTTGATTCATCAATAGCCTTAACTTGTTTCAAAGCATTTAAATAGCCATCTAAACCACTATTAATTTCTTGTTGTAGTTGAGCTTGTTCTTTTAATAATCTATTAATATCAGCTATTTGAGCTCTTGTTAAATTTGCCATTTGTTAATTTTTAAATGTTTTATTCTACTGGTTTTCGTTCATTTTTAGGTATTGGTTTATAACCATCACCACTGCTTGCGTCAAATTTAAAATAAGCATCACCATTATATTTATATTCTTTTATTTGGTTTTGATTATCTCTAACATATCTAATCAATTCACATTTAAATACATTCTCAGCTTCAGTGGCTGACTTAACTATTATTTTAACACCACTACCATTAGTTTCTTTACTATCAATGATATAATGTTTCTTTTCAAATTTAAATTTTCTAACAACTCCACGTCTTGGAACTCCAGTATTTAATTGGAATTTACCACCATCAACCTCAATTGAATATGGTGTATTATACGGTTCAAAATTAACTGATTTTCCTTGTATAAATTCGGCACCTAATTCTTTGTTTAAATTTTCAGAACCATAACTGTTTAATAACTGTAATGTTGGTACTATGTTTTTACCTAGTGCTTTTTTATTTTTAATAGCGGCAACAAGATACTCTAATGTTGTTGGGTGTTTATAAAAAACTTTTTGTAAAGTTTTATCACCTAAAATCATTTTATAAGCTTCTATTGCTTGTTTCCTTAATTCTTCTTCAGACTCAACATCTTCTGGGTTATCAACCTCTGGTTGTGTCTCTGGCTTTGTATCTGATTTTTCTGATTTTGGTATTTTTGAATCACCAGCATTTGTTGTGAATTTTTTAATTGGAACAATAAATTCTGATTTCTTTTCTATTGTATTATCGTATGACATACCTTTTAACATTAATTTACCATTTTCAACATAGAAAGGGTTTGTTGTCATATCTAAAGTTAATATAATATCTTTTCTAGTTGGTTTAGCCTTTTGCTGTTGTGGTTCTTGTGTCTTAGGTTGTGTATTCCATTCCATATCAGAATCATCATCCGCTTCATTTATAGGAATACCATGTTTATATATCTTTATCTCAATACTATCATTTCTTTTAGCTATTACAACACCATCCCATTTGTTTTTACTATCAATATAAATTTCTTGGTCTATATTTATATTCTTTAACATCTCATAATACTTATTAGCCAATCCTTCTGGTGTCTCATCCAATTCATGCTCAATTTCCATACTATCAATCTCATGACCACTCTTAAGAGAGTTTTCATCAGCATAAAGCTTAACAGCAATAACATTGTTTATTGTTCTAGTACCACAACTACCAAAAGACACTGAGAATGTATTACCATAAATCATTGTATCTGGTTTTAAATCAATCTCACAACCTTTGGTTTTACCTATTTTATTAACATCTTTGATACCTTTATGACCATCTTGGTCAACAAATTGAAAATGATACTCATCATCACTACCACCTTTAAGTCTTTGAACAACAGTAAAGTATTTAGCTTCTGGGTTATCATTGAATAGGTTTTTTAATGAAACTGGTGCTTCAGCAGCTCTAGCTTCCTCAATAAACTTCTCTAATGCTTTATATTGGGCTTCTGTTAATCTGACTTTCATATTGATTTTATTTATAAATATCTATTAAAACAAAAATCCCCAACTATTGGGGATTTTATTATTGTAATGGTATATTTCCATTATTAATGCTATTTTTCAATTGCTGTCCAGATACTTTTGACGTTCTAGACCCTTTACCACCACTAGTGGTTTGTTGTTCTTTCTGTTCTTCTATTTGCTCTTGTCTTCTTTCGAAATCCTTGGTTAGCATACCTAAGTAATATCTTCTTTCATAGGTTGGCATTGCCATAACATCTGAATACGTCATGTTTTTCATATGTTGAGTACAAATCCAAACCTCTTCCAATAAAGGTATCTTATAGTTAGCTGTTAGGCCAAAAAAATCGCATGTTAAGCGGAAGAAAGGTAGCGACCGACCCTCCCCCTGGGGTCGTCACATTGATATTTAGGTCAATGCCACTTTCAATACTTGCAATATAATCCATCAAAGCTTTACCATCACCAATTCTAAGTGTTGATACAAAATCTTTAATATAATTTTTATCTCTCGTTCCATTTACATCAACAATGATTCTTTCAATAGTATACGTTGTTGTGTTATCGATTGGTAATTTCTTCTCTCTTTCTTCTTCTATGATTCTTTCAATATCATCAACATCACCACATGTTAAAAACTTAAATTTAATTTGATTTTTAGATAATGGTAGAATAAAATCAAACAACCCTTCAGAATCTGGTTCAGCACCTAAGTTTTTTGTGTTTAACTCTTGTAGATTGATATCAGTTTCAAATGGTTTGTTATTCTCGTCATAAATAGTAACTGGATACATTTCACCATAACCAGTTGCTCTTAACCAAAGCATAATAGCATTTCTATCACCAACTGTTAAATCTCTATATCTAATACTAGGTTCTAAAAGTTTTCTATTGATAAGAATCTCCAAGAACTCACCACTAGCCAATAAGTTTGGACTAGTAAGAATATTCTCATCAGCTGTAGTCATATACGCAACTTTTACATTTGGTTTTTTACTTGGATACATTTTACCTTGAGAAGGTAAAGGAATCACATCAAATGGAGCGTTGTAATTAGGTTGACTAATCTCATAGATATACGGGTCTATATTAGATGGGTTCTGACCATAACTAGTAAAATTATTAGTAGGTGGAACCGATGGAGGTGTTGGTGGTACATAATTATTATTGAAATTATTTGGTGTACCTTGTTGATTTTGATTCATATTTGTTTCGTTATTTAATTCATATAACCCAGAGTTAGTTTCAACATTATCATTTCCTCTAGCTGATGCTTGATTAGCTTGTTGTTGATATCTTAAAATGTTCTCTTGGTTTATTCTTAATTGTTCATCTCTTTTTCTTAACAATTCAGCATTTGGGTCTTCTTGAACTTGAGTTGGTTGTTCAACACGTTGAATAACTCTTTCAGATAATTCTGGGTGTTGTACTTTACCAGATGTATTCTTAGCTTCAAGTTGTTTCTGTGTACGCATTCTCATAGCTTCTACCGCATTTTGATGACCTTCTGGTGTATCTGATGGTAAAGCAGCATTTGAATAGATTTCGTTAGTTGCTTGTGCTTTCTCAGCTTCAAAAGCAGCTTTCTTAGCTTCTTCCGATTGAATCGCTTCCATTTGTTGTTGACTAGGAAAAACGTTGGGTTTAATGTCCATATAAAACTTATTATTAAATTTGTTATAACTTTAATGATAAATATAGATATTAAACGTTTTTTGTAAATAGAAACCATATAAAATAAAAAAACCACTCGTTAAAGTGGTTTCTTATTTTATTTATTTATTTTTAAAATTCGCTTCTGAATTGTTGTGTGATACTTCTATATTGTTGTGCTTGACTAGTTAAGTTATTAGCATCCATTTTGTTAGCTAACATAGTATAAAATTCACCTTTTACTTGGTCATTAGAATCAGCCAATGAATCTTTAGCTCTCAAATAAACTGTGTTATCATCACCACCATGCATTGTAGTTGCAACCAAAGAATCAGTAATTCCATCAATATCAATCTCTGGACCACTAATACCTTTTGATTCAAAATAACGTTGTTCAGTTAATAAATTAACCTTTTTGAAATTTTTAATTTTATCTGATTTTCTCATAGTCTTTTAATATATAAATACTACTTAAAACTAAAAAAACACTATTGTTATTTAATTTTTAATAACCATTTCTTATTACCACAATCATAGATTCTATTAAAACCACTTTCTTTCATTATTTGACGTTCTGATTTAGACGGGTCAAACCCTTCTTTAACTAGAACATCTTTTCTGTATTTAAATCTATATTCGCGTTTATTGTTAATCACATAGAAATAATTAGGTGATGAATCATGAACAAAATCAAAACCCAACTTTTTATATAGATTACCTTGACTCCATCTTCTATCTGCATAGCTGATTATTTCTATGGGTGTGTATGTATTTATAAAGTATTTAAGTAACTTATCCGCACCACCAATAACTGTTGTGTCTAGTTTATTACAGAACCTAAGTAATTCATATGAACCTTCTTTAGATATAGACCCCAATGATTTTCGTAATAAACCAAACGTCATCAAAGATACCAATTCATCATCGTAATATAATCCTAATTTAATTTTAGAATTAACGTTGCCTTGAATATGATTGGTATTTAAAAATGTTTTAGAATCTTTTGGTGTTACTTCTCTTATCTGTGTTTTCCTACCATATATTTTATTAGATGTTAACCCTAAGATATTCATCAATCTAGACTTAACTATCTCTTGTTTATCTCTCCATTCATCTTCAAATACATGTATAAGTTGAATTGAATTATCCTCACATTCAATTGTTTTATTTAAGTGATAATTATTATTTACGTGATTATCATCGTGCCAATACAACCCATCATATTCAATAGCTATATTTTTAGATGGAATATAGATATCTAATTCTTTCCCATTTAATATCACCCTATTATTTTCTTCGATTTGAATACCCAATGAATTAATAAAATCTTTTAAATTAGATTCTGGCCTAGATGTGCCTAAATTACTACATTTACTACAACCATATTTTTTTGTTAAATGATTATCTGGGATTTGTTCAAAATCACCATGTATGGGACAATTAATTGTTACTTTAATTGTAGCATTAATATAATTAACTTTTTCATAACTATATTTATTATTATGGATTTGATTACCATTATCTATAAATTCACTAATTGATTTTGTTCTACTTTTTGAATTTGATAAAATACCACATAATTTACAACCACCATTTATTAAATGAGATTCTGGTCTTTGCTCATGTACACCATGTATTGGGCAAATGATTTTAACTTTAGTTTTTGAGTTAACATATTCAACCAATGAATAGTCATATTTGTTATTATGTTTAATATTAGACCTTTTAACAAACTCATCCAACCCCATTTTTCTAGAATTAGAAGAATTTAAATCACCACACTTTGAACAACCTTGACCTCTTAAATGGTCACTAAATCTTTGTTCAAAGACACCATGTATTGGACAAATGATTTTAACTTTAGTTTTGGAATTAACATAGTCAACCAATGAATAGTCATATTTGTTATTATGTATTTTATTTCCTTGTGTCTTTAATGTTTTTGGGATATTATTATAATTCTCATCACCATATTTATCTAATTTAGTTTGTTTTACCTTCCCAACAAACGACTCATGTTGAGGAAAACTATCAACACCATACTTAATTTTAATTGCTTCTGATGCTCTTTTCTCTAATAAACCACTACTATTTGCACATGGTAAAGAACAAAAATTACGATAACCTTTAAGTAGAGTATCTCTAAATTCTACATTAACACCACAACCTAAACATTTTTTAATCTCAGTGTCATTATTAATAAAATGCCAAACTTGTTGTTTAAATGGTAATTCGTTTAAATTATTTTTAACTATGAAAATTTTTAATTCATCATATATTTTTGGTTCATTTTTTTTTAATAACGACTCTCTAGTTTTCCACCCAGATTTATTATCAGTGGTGAAGAAATTTTTATAATCCATACTATTTTATTTTTATACAAATATACCGATAAATATATAGGTATACAAGGATAAATGAAAATTTAATATAAAAAAAAATACTATATCATAATAAAATGATATAGTATTTTTGTAAGTAATTGATAATCAGATAAATATCAAAATAGTAAGATTGCTCTATCAAAACGCAATGTAGTTGTAATCTCAGCAATTCCATCATCATCCATCGATAAATCACCGAATCCAACGTTCGTTAACATGGTACCATCCAATAACCATTTCTCAATAACAACACCCGTTGGGTCAAGCATCTCAAGTTCAACTGGTCTCTTGTATCCAGCCGCGTAACCTTGACGACCAGTGATTGATTCAGAATGTAAACGTACCCATTCCATAATTGCTTGTGCAGCAGATGGACCAATCGGGTCACGGAAAGTTACATCTATTGATTCCCAAGTAAAACGACCAATAACCCATGTAGATGTGTTAAGGAAAGGTATTTCTACTTCATTTTGTGTGATTGAAGGTCTTGATGCTGATGATAACCACCATTGTTGAATCCCTAAATCTGAAGGGAATGTAAGCAACCAACGATTTTTCTTTTTTGGTTCATATGGTAATGGCATTTTCATTAATAAGTCACCCATGGTATAAAATTTTAATTTTTTGTATTATTTTATTTGTTTAAAAGATAATTATTAGTATCTTTGTTAATAAATATCTATAAATGGAAAATAAACTTGATTATTCTAATTTTTTTTTAACAGATAATAAATCTGGTTGGAAAACGTGTGAAAACAAGTTAAAAAATAAATTTAATGATTTATATAGTATGATTAATGACTACTCCAATAAACATAATTTTAACACTTATACATTTAAAGAAAAAATTTGGTTTTTCATCAATAATGAGACCTCACACCCAGAATGTTTAGAATGTAATAAACAATTAAAATTTGGTAAATCACTAAATAATGGTTATGGTAAATATTGCTCATTAAAATGTACAAATAAAAACAATGAACATAAAGAAAACGTAAAAAAAACAAATAATGTTAAATATGGTGGTTCAACACCTTTTTCATCTGACGATATTAAATTAAAAACAATAAAAACAAATATAGAAAGATACGGTGTTGATAACGTAATGAAATTAGATAGAGTTAAACAAATATTTAAAGAAGGCTCTATTAAAAAATATGGTACTGAATACCCAGCACAATCTAAAAAAATTAAAATTAGAATTGAAAATAAAGATAAATTCTCAAATATAAATATAATAAATAATGATTGTGGTCTTTATGAAATTAAATGTGAAACTTGTGAAAATATAAGTGAATTCAACAACAATGAAATAAATTATAGACTTAGAAATAAAATACCAATTTGTAAAACATGTGTTAATTTAAAAAGTAATTTAAGTTATCCAGAAACTGAACTTTTTAATTTCTTAGAAACATTAAATGTAACCCCTACCAATAACAATAGAACAATACTAAATGGTAAAGAACTAGATATATACATCCCATCTCATAACTTAGCTATTGAATACAATGGTTTATATTGGCATTCTGAGTTATATAAACATAATGATTATCATTTAAATAAAACTGAACTGTGTGAATCTTTAGATATTAAATTAATACATGTATTTGAAGATGAATGGTTGAATAAACAAGATATAGTTAAATCTAGACTATCAAATATCTTAGGATTAACACCCAATAAAATATATGGTAGAAATTGTATTATAAAAGAAGTCTCACCTAAAGATTCTAAAGTATTTTTAGATAATAACCACATACAAGGTAATGTGAATGCTAAAATTAAATTAGGTTTATATCACAATGATGAATTAGTTAGTCTTATGACATTTGGATTATTAAGAAAATCAATGGGTGCTACTAACATCGATGGTACATATGAGTTATTTAGGTTTTGTAATAAGTTAAACACAACAATTATTGGAGGTGCTGATAAACTATTAAAATACTTTATAAAGACACATAACCCAAAAGAAATCATTAGCTACGCTGATAGAAGATGGAGTCAAGGCAATTTATATGAAAAATTAGGGTTTGAGTTTGTTCATAATTCTAAACCTAACTATTGGTATATATTAGGCACACAAAGAGAATATAGGTTTAAATATAGAAAAGACATATTAATCAAAGAAGGATTTGACCCAATCAAAACAGAACGTGAAATCATGTTAGAAAGAGGTATATATAGAATATATGATTGTGGTAATAAGGTTTATACCAAAAAAATTAAAATATGAAAAAATTAGATATAACACAACAAGAACTTTTATCACAATACAACGATTCTTTAGATAAACTATTAGATGAATGTGATTGGATAACCTATATCACTGGTGAAATGATATGTGGGTTGGTTAAATCAATCCTAATTAAAAATAACATAGAACATAAACTTTCTAGTGAAGAACTCTTTGTATTGTACGATAAAAAATATGATACATTAAACCTAAAAGAAGGTGAATGGCAAGAAAAATACGGTATTCCAGAAATAATTGAATTTATCTATGGTATATTAGAAGAAAATAATGATTAATTCTTAGTTGATTTATCTAAATCATTAAGATTTGTTAACGCATCTAACCCTAACATGTCTTTTAAGCCATTTTTAGTAGCCAAAGCATTATAATCATCAATAATTTTCTGAGCGTCTTTAGCAATCCTAGAATTAGGTTCTTTCATACCCTTTTCCTCCAATGAATCAACCAATGATTTTAATTTACCCTTATCTTCAAGCGTGTTTTTAATCTTTAAGATTATATCTTTATCATCCAATGCTTTCTCAGCATCAATTTTGTTTCTACCAGTCAAAGGAACACCAATCATCTTAGAAAAACCCATAAGAACATTTTCAGTTAATTGCATTTTATTAGAACGTTCTTTTTGTTCTCTAATCAAAATAGCATTATATTGCTCTGTAGTTATCCTTAATTTCATCTTATGTGTTTAGATATAAATATCTACATAAACAAAAAAAAACATCACCATTATTAATAATAACAAAATATTAATTAATTGTTTGACTTATTAGATATTTATTAGTATATTTGTAATATGGAAAAATTAAATAAGTTTAAAGAGAGTTCTATTTTAATACATTCTAATAAGTATGATTATTCATTGGTTGAATATGTTAGTACTAAAAAGAAAGTTAAAATAATTTGTCCAGAGCATGGTGTTTTCGAACAAACACCAGAAAAACATATAAGTAGAAAGCAAGGTTGTCCTAAATGCAGTGTTAATTATAAAATATCACCAGAAGAATTTATTGAAAAGTCAAAAAAAATACACGGTGATAAATATGATTACTCTTTATGTGAGTATAAAAATGCTAATAGTAATGTTACCATTATTTGCGGTGAACATGGTGAGTTTAAACAATATGCTAAACTTCATATGAGTGGTAGCAACTGTCCAAAATGTTTTGGTAGAGATAAAGACAATAATGATGTTATTAATGCATTAAAACAAGTCCATGGTGATAAATACGATTATTCAATGGTTGAATACGTATCTGAAAAAACACCCATTAAGATTAAATGCTCAGAACATGGTATATTTGAACAAACATTCAATACACATAAAAAAGGTCATGGTTGTCCAAAATGTAGTGGATATTTTATGGATGCAACTTTATTTATAGAAAAAGCTAAAAAAACACATAGTGATAAATATGATTATTCACTTGTTGATTATACAAATAGCAAAAATAAAATTAAAATTATATGTCCAATTCATGGTGAATTTGAGCAAGCACCAAATAATCATTTAGGCGGTAATGGATGTCCAAAATGCAAAGGGTTATCAATAACTGAAAAGAAAACAAAAACAACTGAAGAGTTTATAATAGAAGCTAATTTAACACATAACAATAGATATGATTATTCATTATCTAACTACCTTAATTGTAAAGATTATGTAAATATTATATGTTCAGAACATGGTGAATTTTCACAATTAGCTGATTCACATTTAAGAGGTTGTGGTTGCCCTAAATGTGGTTTAAATTATGATAAATCTGAAGGTGAGGTGAAAGAGTTTATCAAATCAATTGGGGTGTTATATGTTGAAAATACTAAAAAAATAATATCACCATTAGAATTAGATATATATATACCATCACATAATCTAGCAATCGAATTTGATGGTTTATATTGGCATTCTGAAATACATAAACCATCAAACTATCATCTAAATAAAACCGAATTATGTGAGAAACAAGGTATACAATTAATTCACATATTTGAAGACGAGTGGAGAGATAAACAAGATATAGTTAAATCTAGACTATCAAATATCTTAGGATTAACACCCAATAAAATATACGCTAGGAAAACAGTTGTAAAAGAAGTGTCACCTAAATATTCTAAAGAGTTTTTAGATACCAATCATATTCAAGGCAACGTCAACTCAAGCATCAAACTAGGGTTGTATTATAATGATGAGTTAGTATCTTTGATGACATTTGGTAAGGGTAGGATAGCTATGGGTGGTGACTCAAATCAATACGAATTACTTAGATTCTGCAACAAACTAGATACAACAGTTATTGGTGGAGCTGATAAGTTATTAAAATATTTCATAAAAACATATAAACCAAAAGAAATTATTAGCTACGCTGATAGAAGATGGAGCCAAGGTGGGTTATATAATAAATTAAAATTTATAAACACCCATAATAGTAATCCTAATTATCACTATATAATAAATAATAAAAGAAAACATAGATTTGGTTTTAGAAAATCAATACTAGTTAATCAAGGGTACAATAAAGACCTTACAGAGCATCAAATAATGCTAGAAAGGAAAATATATAGAATATATGATTGCGGAACTATGGTATATAAAAAAACCCCAACTTATTAAGTTAGGGTTTTTTATTTTTATTTGGGTTATTTTAAATATTATTAAATGAAGCCCCAGTGTTCATTATTACAAATTCCACCTGAATAAACTCTAAAGCTCGCGTTGGTTTCAAGAAGATTTGACCAGTTAATTGGTTTTTATCGAAATCTTCTGGGTCATTTGAAAGAACGACTCTAAAGTCTGTTAAACCTCTTTGAGCTCTAATGTTATCTAAGATTGGGTTAACTTGGCTTAAGAATTGGTTTCTTACGATAGTATCGTTTTGTTCGAATAACAATCTGATACCAACAGCAGAAACAAGTTTTCTAGCTTGTAACAATAAACGTCTAACGTTGATTCTGTTAAGAGCTGTTTCTTTAACTTGAAGTGTTTTATTACCCCATATTTTGATACCGTCAGATGCGAAAGTAGCGATTGGGTTAATTCTATTATCATAAAGGATATCTCTACCAGCAAGTGTTAATTTAGCTCTTGCTTGAATAGCGTCAACATCACCTCTATTAACCCCAGCAACTGCGAACCATGGGTAAGAGATATTATCAGTCAAAGCAATATTTCTAACTACATCACGTGTTGGTGGAGTATAGATAAGTACATTATTTTCTTTATCATCAATTTGAATCCATGGCCAATAAGTACAAGAGTAGTTACTATCATAGTTACCATCTAATCTATCAACAACCTCATTTACATCTAATATTTGACCATCAGCAGAAGTATCTGGTGTTGTCATGATGTATAATGAATCGGCTCTATCGATTTCAGTCATTTCAATTGCAGCTTCAACTAAGTTAGTATTATCCCAGTTATCAATACCTGGTGTTGCAAAAATGTTGATATTAACAGCTTCTGGATTTTTGAATGTCCAAATTCCTTCTAAGTAAGCATAGTAATCAGAATTAATACCTAAATCACCACTTGTTAATGTTCTATTTTTAAATGTTCCACTAAGTAAACCAGAAGCACCATAAGTACCATTTATTGTGTATTTATCAGTGTTTGTTCTTCTTGTTCTATAATCATCCCATCCATCAAAACCACCGTAAGGTACAAAAGTAAATTTACGAGCGTTTAATTTTTCATAAGGACCACCAATTAAACCAGCTTCAGTTCTAAATTGCGAATCACCAGTGTCAAATTTAAAGATTGGTGAATAATATACACCATTAGCTGGAGTACCAGAAACTAAAATTTTAACGTTATCGATTGTTACAGCAGAAGCTGAAATATCCATATGGAAACCATTAGTTAAACCAGTCCAAATGTTAGGGTTTATTGTTTGAGGTATACCTTTATAATCAAAGAAATCCGCATCAATACCTACAGTATTTGAAATACCTAAATACGCTTTATTTTTGACTTCGGACGCTGTATAAGCAGTTTTATATAACATAGCTGGGTCAACCACTGTAGTATTTGAGTTAGATTGGTAATCACGGATTGGGTATCCAACGAAACCAGCTGGGAATGCATCACTATTATTAGTTGTATCATCAATTTCTAATAAAACGTATGCAGATTTAGATTTATAAACACCATCCAACGTACCAATCATTCTACCAATATAATTATTAGACGCTGGGTCCATAACACAGTTAGAGAAAGATTCTAATGGGTTAGGTAATGTATCTGAATCATTAAAAGCTCTAATACGAACATCAAATTGTTTTGTGTCTGGTCTGATGTTAACGATAGAAATTTTAAATTGTTCATTAGCTGCATTACCATCAGTAATTGTTGTAAATCTAAATAATTTCAATACTTTATTACCACGTAACTCAGAAACTACCCATGGAGTAATAGCTGGTTGAAATTCTTGTAGATAATCACTAAATTCATTAACATATGGTACCAACGCTTGTTTAATTCCTCTAATCTTTTTTAATTTATTATTTGTGTTAAATAAATTTTCAAAATATTCCTCAACAAATAATGCTGTGTTACCATCATCATTATTTCTCCCTAATACTTTATTAATTTTACTAGTTTTAGTTGAATCAAATGACAACGTATAATCAAAAGCACCTTGTCTAGTTGATGTACCACTAATTGAAAATACACCAAGTGGGTCATTAACAGAACTAGTTACTGTTGAATCAAATCCAATGTTAGTTGAACCAGTTATTTCGAATAATGGTAATTGACTACTAGTATCAACAGAACCTCTAGAACGTAACAAAGCAACTATTTGGTTTTCAACATCAGTGTAAGAAGAACCACTATAATTAGTAACATCACCAGATGTAGTACCAGTTATAATACCAGTTCCATGTGTCAATAAGTTATTAGCATTAACTGACAAACTAAAACTAGCACCGTAGAATGATGAACCACTTTTATAGTATTCTACTGGAATGGGAGGAACTGTTACTGTACCAATACTTGCATTACCTAAAAATGCTAATTGTGAACTTAATTGTCCGTTATCAATAAGGGTTTGAATTGTAGGTTCAGTAGATACTAATGTTACGATTGTACCAGCAGAAGTAGCTGTATAACTAATTAATGGTGCGTATGATACGTTAGTTGCTGTTTCAACAACTGTTGATTCATCCAATGCAGCATCCAATGCAATACCCCAAGATAAACCAGCATAATAACCAGATAACCCTAATACTCTTGTTACGAATAATTGGTTTGATTGTGATAAGTATGATTTTGCAATATAAGGTAATTCATATTTTGGTGCACCATTGTCTTTAATTACAGTAGCATCTAAACCACCAAAGAATGAATTGAATTCATCATAATTGGTAATAAAAATAGGTTGGAATGCTGGACCGATTTTAGTCTCACCAACCATACCTAAAGTTGTAACACCAACGTTACGTGTTATAAATGTTAAGTCTCTTTCAGACGTGTATACGCCTGGGGAAACAAATACTTGATTTGGCATAGTTTCTTTTTTTGTTTTTGTTATTATTTACTTTATTCAGTTCTTTATTATAAATATTAAGTTTTTTTCAAAAGAATTGAAAAAAAAAATTAATAATTTGTTTTATTATGATTTTTTTCATACTTTTGTCATATATACTATTAAAAACACAATGAAAAGAGATAAAAACTTAAAAATAACAACAAATACCCACCAAATACTTAAAAAGTATTGTGAAGATAATGGTCTTAAAATGTTTGCATATACAGAATTATGAATTAAACGTAATTGTATCTTAAAACCTCAAAATAAAGATAAAGAAGATATGTATGGTGAATAAAACTATTAACTTTATTGATAAAGTTAAGTTAATTCATGGTGATAAATACGATTATTCGTTGGTTAATTATACTAATAATACAACTAAAGTTGAAATAAAATGTTTTAAACATGGTATTTTTGAACAAACACCAAAAAAACATTTGATTGGTCAAGGTTGTCCAAAATGTGGTATGAATAAAATAACGAATAATGAATATATCAATAAAGTTAAGTTAATTCATGGTGATAAATACGATTATTCGTTGGTTAATTATATTGACTCAGTAACTAAGATTGATATAATATGTAAAGAACATGGTATTTTTAATCAAATACCACATAGTCATTTATCTGGTAATGGTTGTCCAAAATGTGTTGGGATAAATAAAACAACAAGCCAATTTATAGGTGAGGCTAAAATTATTCATGGTGATAAATACGATTACTCTCTAGTTGACTATATAGATTCAACAACAAAAGTAAAAATAATATGTCCAGAACACGGAACATTTAATCAAGCACCAACAAATCATATTTCAAATAAACAAGGTTGTCCTATTTGTGGTAATTTATTAAAAAAAGAAAATACTAATGGTTTTATTAAAAAGGCTAAACAAGTCCATGGCGATAAATACGATTATTCTTTGGTTAATTATATTGATAATAAAACTAAAGTAGAGATTATATGTAAAGAACATGGTAGTTTTTTAACAAAACCAAATAATCATTTGAGTGGTAGTGGTTGTCCTAAATGTGTTAATAACCAAAAAAAAACTAATAAAAACTTTATCTATTGTGCTAATTCAGTTCATGGTGATAAATACGATTATTCTTTGGTTACTTATACCAATAATAAAACATATATTGATATAATATGTAAAGAACATGGGATTTTTAAACAATCACCTAATAATCACGTTTCAAAAAAACAAGATTGCCCTAAATGTAGTCTTAGGTATGATAAATCAGAAGGTGAAGTTAAAGAATTTATTTCTTCATTAAAATTATTATTTGAAGAAAACACTAGAAAAATAATACAACCATTAGAATTAGATATATACATACCATCACATAATATAGCAATCGAATTTGATGGTTTATATTGGCATTCTGAGAAATTTAAAATAAATAATTACCATCTAAATAAAACAATTGAATGTGAAAAACAAGGTATTCAATTAATTCACATATTTGAAGATGAATGGTTATATAAACAAGATATTGTTAAATCTAGATTAATGAATATCTTAGGGTTAACACCTATCAAAATATACGGTAGAAAATGTATTATTAAAGAGATATCTTCAAAAGAAGCTAAAGAATTTCTTAACAATAACCATATTCAAGGTGGTATTAACTCTAAATATAATATAGGGTTATATTATGATGATGAGTTGGTTAGTCTTATGACATTTGGTTGTTTAAGAAAATCAATGGGTAATAATTCAATTGAAGACGCATATGAATTATTTAGATTCTGTAATAAACTAGATACAACGGTTATAGGTGGAGCTGATAAATTATTAAAATACTTTATAAAGACATATAAACCCAATGAGATTATTAGTTATGCTGATAGAAGATGGAGTCAAGGTCAATTGTATAAAAAATTGGGATTTGAATTTATACATAATTCAAAACCAAATTATTTCTATATTAATAATTGTAAACGAGAATATAGATTTAAATACAGAAAAGACGTTCTAGTTAAAGAAGGTTTTGATAAAAACAAAACGGAACGTGAAATAATGGAAGAAAGGGGTTTTAATAGAATCTATGATTGTGGTAATAAAAAATATATTTTAAAGATAATACCAACATGTTATAATAACCAAACCTCCAGCTCCACCAGCACACAACACTAAACCTATTGTTGTTGAATAAAAGATGGAAATAATTAACTGTATCCAGATGTGCTTTTTATTATATTTTTTGTATAGGTGATACCATATTATTTTTTATTAGTATGTTTTCAAAATGATAATTAACATTTATTTCACCAATACTAGTTAATATATTATTATCGTATTCTAAACCATAAATTAATTCACCCCAAAATAAACTATCAATATTTTTAATTAAAAAAACTAATTTAGTTTCATCAAAATTATCAACTTCAAATTCATAATTAAAAATAGTACCATTTAAATGTTGTATTGAAATTAAATAATTACTATTATTTTCCTTTACAACATAGTCGTTTACCTCTACCCTATTTGATAAAGTATACGGCTCATCATTAACCAATATATTAATTTGACAACTACTATATGAAGCACCGTAAAATGAAGCATGACTATTAACACTACTCCAATTCTCGTAGGTTAGTTGATTGTTTTGGTCTAAAATAGGTACATTAGTATTACATTCAATTTGATGTGCCAAGATATAATTTGATTGTAAATCATTTAATTGTCCGATGGTAACTTCAGCACCATAACCTAAAAATTCTATCTTTATATTATCCATATTATTAATTTTAAGCAAGTGTTAATTCAATTGAAGGAAAACTAGTTCTAGTACCACCTTTACTCCTAGGATTGGCTGGGAAACCGCCAGCACTATCTGTTGTATTCGTCCAAGCTATTAAATTATTAGATGGACAAGCAGAACCATATAAGTTAGTCGTTGTCCCACCAACAGCCACACCAATAACAATCCAACTACCACCACTAAAGGTTAAATTTTGTCCAGATTCAGCAACTATTGGAACAGAATTTAATGTTGAAACTGTACCACCAGTACTCTGACCAACCAAAACAGCTGTTAAATCTTGACCTCTATAAATACCTATCCTAACACTATCAGAACCAGCGGTTGAAACTGAAAAATCAACTTTACTTATAGTTAAATTATAAGGTATTTTAAAATTTAGATAGTAATCATTTGAACCAGTACCTATTGCAACACTAGACGTTGCTATTGGGACAACTAACACACCAGCATTTGGTAAACCAGCATATGTAGTTGCACTCAAAGTACCATATATTGTTGTATTTCCAGATACTGTTAATTTATCATTACCTATAGGTGCTGTTAAACCAATAGCAGTATTACCACTTGCGTTGATAACAAAATGAGATGTATCACCGTTAGCTTGGTCTTGAACAACAAATGCATCACCAGAACCAGACTGAATAATCTTAACCATTTCAACTGAACTAAACCCAGAGAATAATGATTGAGTACCCCCAGTTACTGTTAAATTACCATTAACTGTAAGACCAGTAACAGTATTAAATAATACATTAAATGTACCACCAGTATTATTGGTATATGTAAATGTATTATTAGAATAAGTCGCACCAGTTACAAATACATCAGTATTTACTGGTAAATTAAAATATGTAGTAGCAGAAATAGTTGTTGCAGTTAAACCATTCGTAAATGTTGTTGGACCAGTAACAGTCCCACCACTAAATGTACTACCACCACCATCACTGAAACCAGTTACTGTGAACGTACCCCCAGTGTTATTGGTAAATGTAGCAGTTCCAGAACTATAAGTACCACCAGTTACTCTTACATCGATAGGTAAGTTAGAATATGTAGTAGCTGATATTGTAGTTGCTGTAATTCCATTATTGTTTGCTCTAAAACCATTTGATTGGAATGTTGTACCAGAAATATAACCGTCAGCTCTTATTAATGATGTAGTATTACCAGCAGTATTTAATCCTTCTATTAAATTAGTTGTATTATCAGCATTTCCAGTACCATTTTTGATTGATAAAGCATCTAACGTTGAATTTGTAGTTATTTCTGGATTTACAGAGTTGTTGTATGCTTGTTGTAATGTAGTTGTTGCTGCTCCACCAGCTGCTCCAGCTGAATCACCAAATTTTGATACATTAAAAAATATAGCTTTACTATCATCGGTTAAATCAGTTGCAGAACTTAATACTGAAAGTATACCAATCAAAATACCGTTATTTTGAAAATTAGTAAACTCAATAAAAGGTTCTGATGCAATAGCAGCAATAGCTTGAGCTAACGTTGAATATTCTGTTTGTCCGTATTGAACTCTAAACACCCCATTTTGAACTAAATAAATTCTTTGGTTAGTTGCTTTGGTACCAGATAATGAAGTTATTACACCACCAACATCATATTTTGTTGGGTCAATTACAGTAACATTAGATGCTGTACCACCAGTTTGAGTTCTATATTGAAAAGTACAAGGTGAAGTCCCAGAAACATAAATTGCGTTAGGGTTTAATGTGTCATTCGCAAAATTGATACCTAAACCATGTAAATACCCAGCACTAGTATTAAAACTTAGATTAGCACCATTCGCTGACGCTGTAATTCCCTCATTAACAAAACCAATAGGGTCAAACATATCACGTAATTGTGATAATGGTGATAATACAAAATCTGGTTGACTAAACGCATTAATAATATTTGTTTTATCAGCGTGACCTAATTTACCTAAGAATATATTTTGTCTTCTTTGTTTCTCAGTCAAATTAATGTTTGATTGTGATATTGTACCACCACTAGTTAAATAAACCCAAGTTTCAGTTGAGGTATTAAGATAAGTTGCAGTATGAGTACCACCACTATAAGTTACATAATATAATTGAGGGCTTAAAGGGTTTGTCGTATCATCAACTATCCAACCCTTGATTGGCCCTACCCTAAATGTACTACTAGTCAATTTTGTTAACCCAGTAAATTCAAACACACCAGTAGATGAGTTAACTGTTGATATATTATAACCCAACGCTACCCATTCTGTTCCGTTACTAGCTATTTGTATTGAGTTTGTTTCACCCAAAATAACAAAAAGTTTTCCGTCTATTGTTTCACTACCGTAAGGGTCAACTGTAACAGCACCCCCACCATTATTTTTAATAACCAATAATCTACCTTGAATACCAACAGCTGAAGGTAAAGTAACAGTAAATGTACCACCAGTTACATCTATCATATAATCACTAGTAGTGGCAGTATATGAACTGTTTATAGTTACTTGTTTGAATGTAATACCACCAGTAGATGTGATACCACTAGTTTGAGTTAAACCAGTCACATTTAGTGTGTTGGCTGTTAAACCACCAGTATAAATTGTTGGACCAAAAACAGTTCCACCACTCAAAGGTAGATAAGAACCAGTCATTGATGGCAAATTAAGATATGTTGTAGCAGATATTGTTGTGGCAGAAATATAAGGTGCGTATAAATTACCAGTCATTGTATCACCAGTTCTAGCAACTCTATCCCAACCAATTGGAAGTATTGAATTAGCCGTGGTTCCAGATGCGTAAAGGATTACGTCACTAGTATTTATTGCTAATTCACCTAATTGTAAATCACCAGCTGTTGGAACTTTGCCAGCAACATTTGAACGTTTTATTAAAAACGTATTTTTTCTATTTGCCATGTATATAATGGTATGTCTTAAAAATCTCTATAAAGAGTTATAATTTTGGGTTATGTAACCTCTATAAAATAAATATACACAACCCAAAGATTGTGCATATTATAATTATTATATTTTAAAAGTAAATCTATAAAAAATTAACTAATTGATTACTAATTAGTTACTAGTAAAAACCCCCATCGAGTACGTCAAATTCCGTAATTACTCTTACACCATTTGGTGTATTAACATTCGTACTTCTAATTACGATATCGTTTAATTCCGTAATCCAACCTCTGTTAGCGTATCCAGTTGATGCAGTATACTCTGTGATACTAGGTATCTGAGTTGCTGTTAAACCAGTTAATGTATCTAGTCTGTTTATGTTTAAGTTAACATTACCACCATTTACACCATTACCATCTTGAACAGTCCAACCAGCACCAATAGACGTTACCGTTGTATTTCCAGTTGGGTTATAGTTAAGTGATATGTTAGGGTCTTCTACATATAATTGATTAGTAAATGCGGAAATTGATGGACCAAATACTGTTAAAGAACCTTGTATTACAGCATCACCAGCAACATTTAAACCACCAGTACCAACATTTACAGTACCATCTGATGGAACACTAAATGTATTTGTTCCAGCATCATAAGTAAATCCAGCTTCATCAGTTAATAAACCACCAGTACCAACATAAACAACTCTACCAGCTGTCAAGTTAGATAGTGTTATACCAGACATTGATGTAATGTTTATTGTTTTATCTACTTGTCCTTGGTTTTGTGCTAAAGTAATCAAGTTACTAGTTGGATTATAAGTTAAACCAGTTACATATGTATCTGTTGAACTTAAACCAGTTACTTGGTAAGTAGTACCATCATTGTTGGTAAATGTAGTTGTACCAGCTGCATATGTACCACCAGTTGTAAATACATCTTTGAATCCAGTAACATTAAATGTACCACCAGTACTATTTGTGAAAGTAGTTGTGCCAGTAGAACCAACATAAACCATTGTACCGCCAGTTACATATGGTAACCCAGTAATAGCAGCACCATTACCTTGAAGAGTTGTTGCTGAGAATGTACCACTAATAGTCAAACCAGTCATCGTATTAATTGATGCTGTTAAATCAGATTGACCATTGTTTTGTTTAATTGTAAATAAGTTGTTACTATATGTAAAACCAGTTACATAAGTATCAATACCAGCAATTGATGATACATCAGCCAATACGAATCCAGAAGTTGTACCAGATAAGAACTTACCACTTAAATTTGTAATACCACTATACGCAGTAATTTGATTTCTAAGCTTTAAATCATATAAGTTAGAACCAGCTTCAAAGAAGTTAGCTGTTGTACCAGTACCAGCTGGTGTCCAATTGTTAGTTGATGATGTAACACCAGAAAAGTATACAATACCATCAGCTGTGTTTACAATAGGTTCACCTTGTAATAATGAAGAAGGTAAAGGTCTATTGACGATATTACTATTCTTTAAAATGTGTGTAGTTTGTCTAATTGCCATGTCTTAATTTTTGTTTTTATATAAATATGTTAGTTTTGTTAATATACACCACCATGTAAAAAATCGTCTTGAATTATTGAATTATCTGCTGTTATTTGTCTTAGATTACTCATTGAATCGTAACCTAAATCCAATAAAGGTGTTGTTACACTTATTGTGGATGTCCAAACACTGGAAGTACCACTCACTGTGTTTATATCTCTAAATCGTTGCAAAGGAATACCTAAATCGATAGTAGCATCAAGTAAAGGTATTATACTAGTATTGAAAATTGTCTGTCCAGTACCTAATATGATTTCAGCATCACCACTACAAGATATTATAGTATCAGTATAAACGGCAGTACATGCAGAAATAACTGGTGTGTCCCCAGTTATTAGCAATGGTTCAATAATGAACATTTGATTTATACTTGAAGAATTATTTGAACAGCTCATATTAAATTGTATTTCCTAATAAAGTAAAAACCCCTTCATCGTTAAAGTTTTTTGTTATTTTAATTGTTACCACATCATTTGCATTAAATGTCAAAGGTGATGTCATAACCGACCCATCAAAAACTCCTATATTATTCACTAAAATAACTATCCTACTAATACCACTAATATTAGTTAATTGCGTAAACATCACTTTATATTGATTTGTAAACGAAAATTGTGTTTCACTCTTAGGTTTAAAATCAAAAGTGAAATTAACATCATTTACATTTATTTTTGGTGTCAATATTATATCACCAAGGTTAATAACCGATTCCTCAATTTCAGTTGTAACCATCATTCTATTAATTGTTGGAACAACTTCAAAATCTTCTTCATCCAAAATATACCCCAATAATTTTACTTCAAATAATTGAACGTAAAATCTTCTGTTTTCAAAATCATCAACATTACTCTCATCACCTATAGCCTCCAAATGCAAAGGCATTGGGTGACCATTAACATTGATATAACATTGTCTTGATTGAAATGCTCTTTGAATGATTCTATTGAATTTGTTCAAATCTTTCATTCTATTTGTAAACAATCTTATCTCATAAGTCATATCAACTGGTGTTGGTTGAGGAACTTTATATAAATCAACACCTTGTCTGATACCATCCCATGTTGGAACTTTCATGTAGGTATATGTACGATTACCTGGGATATTCCATAATCCAGCTTGGTTTTGACCTTGTTGAATATCTGGTTTTCTTATGATTGTAATAAATGGTAATTCAATATTTTTATATTTATCAGAGAATTGCCATGTTTTACTAAACTCAGTCCATCTTTGTATTGTTAAGAAAATTACTGGAACCTTATCACCATTAATACTAAAACCAAAACCCTTATCAGACCCAGCAAACTCAACAACAGATTGGTCCATATCCTCCTCCAATACCCCTTTAGGTAAAAAAGTACCTTTATCGGCAATTCCATCTAGAATATCTTCTCTTCTTTCTGGTCCGACTCTTTGTCTATTGATGTTTATGTCGCTTCTCCAACCTTTAGGCATCCCCATGTTTTATATTATTTAATTTGTTTTAATATTATTACAAGCCTCTGAATTCTGAACTATCCACTGGTGAACACTTAACAGTACGATATGCAGCCTTGTAACCCATTATCGTATGTTTATTATCAAAATTCTTAACCCCATCATTAACCACACTAAAATATCTTATCTCAGTTTCATTTATCGGATAACCAATATAATCACCATATGATAAACTAGCGTTAAGTTCTTTTAATTGAGCATCATACACACCAAAGGTTAAATGACCATCTTGAATGTATCTCAAACCACCATTGTTATTATATGCTTTATTTTCAGCCTCTTCAATCAAAGGAACAACCTTTAATTCAATAGGTGGGAAAAATCTAATTCCATCTTTCGATGCTTCACCATATAACATATCACTCTCACTCATCTCTCTATCAACAGTATAAAGAATAACAACGAAATTACCATCACCCTCAACAGATTCGCGACTCATAGATATTTCTAAATTGTAATCATCCTCTGAAAAAAACTTGTTTATTCTCGTGATAGGTATAATTTTATTATTTTTCATGGCTTTTATAGATAAATATTTATAAATTTATTAATAACCAATAAACTATTGATTTTATTTAAAATAATTAGTATATTTAATAAAAATTACAACATTTTGATTAACCTAGATGACTTACGAGGCCATAGTGCACTTTCATTGTTAGAAAACTATGAAGGTATTAACCCATATATACTTAAACTCAAACACGAATACAAAAAAAACAAAAAATTATTACTTACTGACAACCAATCAAAGTATATAGTTCGAAATCACGATAGAGAACCACAAATGATTAATCGTGTTATAAATATCACAGAATACCTAGGGTTAGAATTACAAAAACAAGACGCTTTATCATTCGTTCCTCAAAGAATTCTTATCGAATTTATATTAGCCGAAACTGAAAAGACATTCCATGTATACGGAAAACTAAATAGAAACCAACAATCATCTAAAATGTATTGGCTACCCAAAACACAAGTAACCGATGACCCATACTTCGAATCAATCAACGTAGATGTTGATTTTAGCCAATATAACGACATATTAGCTAAACAAGGTAAAAAGCTTTACCAACACCAAGAAGAAGGTGTTAAATTCCTTCTTTCACGAAATGGATGTATATTAGGAGACGGGATGGGGATGGGAAAAGGCTTGATTACCAGTACTTTAGCTATAACACCTACTGGGAAAAAGAAATTTGGTGATTTAAAGATTGGTGATAGAATAATTGGTTCAAATGGTAAACCATGTAATATTATTGGTATTTACCCACAAGGATTAAAAGATATATATAAGATAACATTTAATGATGGTTATTCTATTACAACAGATGGCTCACATTTATGGGCTGTATCTTCATGTAATTCTGGTGAAAATTCTAAAACTAGGGAAAACAAATATAGAACACTTAGTACTGAACAAATGTTGGATGAAAATTTAACTTTAGAACTAAAAGGAACTGGTAGGAATGGAAAAAAACCTTACAAGTTTAAAACATACTATAAACAAAAAAACGGTAATTCTAAATGGCAAATTCCAATTGTTAAACCAATTGAATTTGAAAATAACGATATATTACCAATTGAACCATATTTATTAGGTTTAGGTTTAGGTGATGGTCATTTTAAAAATAAATTTATTAGATTTACATTACATAAAGATGATTTTGATGAAATGTTAGGTGGTTTTAATTTTAAAGAAACAAAAAATAGTCCTAATTGTAGAACTTGTTCTATTAATATTGGTTTATCATTATATGATTTAAAATTAGAACACACACGTTCACATACAAAATTTATTCCAGATATATACAAATATTCTAGTATAGAAAATAGACTTGCAATATTACAAGGTCTTATGGATACTGATGGTCATTGTATGAAATCAAAAAACGATAATTTTAGTGGTACTGAATATTGTACTGTATCTGAAAGATTAGCTGATGATGTCGCTGAAATTGTTCATTCATTGGGTGGTATTGTAAGAAAGAAAAGTAAAATTGGTAAATATAAAAAACCAGATGGTACTGTTGTTGAATGTAGAAAAGCTTACAGATTAAATATTAAAATGCCAGAACAATTTAATCCGTTTAGATTAAAACGAAAAGCTGTTGAATACAACCCACCTAAAAAATATAAAATTGGTAGATATATAAAAAACATTGAACCATGTGGTCAAGCTGAGACTGTTTGTATTTCTGTTGATGCGGATGATAAACTATACACAACTGAACACGCAATTGTAACGCACAATACGACCCAATCAATTGTTGCCGCTTTAGAAAGTGGTGCTGAAAGGATTCTTATAGTAGCACCATCATCAACAAAAATAAATTGGGAACGTGAAATCAATGTTTTTTGTGATGATACAGCAATAATCGATGGGAAGAAATTCAACAGTGCTAAGTTTACAATAATTAACTTTGATATTCTTAAAAATTTCCATACATTAACTGATGGAAAAAAGAAAAAAGAAGGTGAACCAGAAAAAGTGTTGATTAGAGATTTAGCTAACCAAAAGTTTGATTTAGCTATTATTGATGAAGCTCATTACCTAAAAAACCATGAAAGTATTCGTGGTAAGATTATGGTGGATTTATCCGTAAACTATAATATAAATAAAGTATGGCTACTGACTGGTACACCAGTTGCAAATAGACCAATGGATTTCTTTAATTTATTAAAGATAATTAAGTCTCCTATTGCGGAAAATTGGAAACACTTTGCTGTTAGGTATTGTGATGGTAGACAGTTCATGAGAACGCTTAAAAATGGGCAAAGAAAGCAAATATGGTTAACTGATGGTGCTAGTAATCTAGAAGAACTAGCCGCAAAAACCAAAAACATAATTCTTAGACGTTTAAAAACTGATACATTGGATATGCCAGATAAAGTAGTTACACCAATGTATCATAAATTAGACCTTAATGGATGGAAGATGTATGATTTATTGTGGGATGAGTATATGGCTAAAAGAAAAGCTGAAGGTAAAAAATCAATTGAATCACAAAAAGACCTAGTTGAACTTATATTATTAAGAAAATTCATCGCTATGCAAGCTATTCCTTCAACAATAGAAATGGTTGAAAATGCAATAGAAATGGGTAGAAAAGTGATAGTATTTACATCGTTTACTGAAGAACTAGAAGTATTAGCTAACCACTTTGGTAAAGTATCTGTTAAACACAACGGACCAATGACAACCAAAGCCAAACAAAAATCAGTAGATGACTTTCAAAACAATCCAAAGGTTAAAGTATTCGTTGGAAATATTAAAAGTGCTGGTGTTGGTATTACACTTACTGAAGCAACCGTTGTTATCTTTAATTCGTTTGATTGGGTTACTGGAAATAATGAACAAGCAGAAGACCGCAGCTATCGAATTGGGCAGAAAAATGATGTAAATGTGTATTATCAACTATTTATGGATACAATATCTGTAAGAATGTGGGAAACACTTAAAAATAAAAAAGATATTATAGATACCATAATGGGTGATAATAAATTAAGTGACGAAGAAATAACCATCAATTTGATGGATGAAATAATGAATGAATTAAATGATTAAAATTTACTCCATAGAAGATTGTCCGTATTGCACGGAATTAAAAAATATCCTTACTGAAGAAGGTATAGAATTTATTGATGTTGATGTTAACTTAGAAGAAAATGAAGCTGAGTATAATCAAATACATGAAATAACAAAATCCGACCAAGTTCCAATTGTTAAAGTTGGTAAACAATTACTTATACCAAATATTAGTTTTGCAACAATTCGTGAGGCGGCAGATTTAACCAAACAATTTTTAGGTTAAATACTTAATACATATTTCTTATTACCACAGTCGTATATTCTATTTATACCTCTCTCTAACATAATCTGATGTTCTGTTTTAGATGGGTCAAATCCTTCTTTAACTAGAACATCTTTTCTATGTTTAAACCTATACTCTCTGTTGGTACCTATTATATACCAATAGTTTGGTTTAGAATCATGTATATGTGTAAACCCTAATTTCTCATACAACCCACCTTGACTCCATCTTCGGTCAGCATAGCTAATAATTTCTATGGGTTTATACGTCTTTACAAAATACTTAAGCAACTTATCAGCACCACCAATAACCGTTGTATTTAATTTATTACAGAATCTAAATAACTCATATGAACCTTCTTTAGAAATCCCACCCATTGATTTTCTAAGTGTTCCAAACGTCATCAATGACACTAGCTCATCATTATAATATAACCCTAGTTTGATACTTGAGTTGACGTTGCCTTGAATATGATTGGTATCTAAAAATACTTTAGAATCTTTTGGTGTTACTTCTCGTATCTCTGTTTTTCTACCATATATCTTACTGGGTGTCAATCCTAGTATATTTGATAGTCTAGACTTAACTATATCTTGTTTATATAACCATTCATCTTCAAATACATGAATTAATTGAATACCTTGTTTTTCACATTCAATTGTTTTATTTAGATGATAGTTTGAAGAGATATATTCTTCAGAATGCCAATATAAACCATTATATTCTATTGCTAGGTTACGTGAGGGTATGTATATATCTAATTCCTTACCATTTAATATTAATCTATTATTTAATTCTGTATCTATATTTAATGATTTTAAATAATTATTAACAGAATCTTGACTTAAATTATATTTTAAAGCACATTTAGGGCATTTATTTTTTTTACTTAAATGATTATTGGGTGTCTGTTCAAATTCGCCATGTTCTGTACAAATAATTTTAACTTTTTCTGTTGCAGAAACATAATCAACTAGCGAATAATCATAATTATCTTTATGTGTTTTTTTTGAGTCTTTAATAAATTTTAATTTATCATTAATTAATTTATTTTCTTTATAACATTTAATACAACCAACACCTCTTAGGTGAACATCTGGTCTTTGACTAAAAACACCATGTTTAGGACAAATAATATCAACAACAATATTATGTTTTTGGTAGTTAACTAGTGAATAATCATAATAATCGTCAAATTTAATATTTGCGTTAGAAATGAATACATCACCCAAATTTAAATTATCTACTTTATATTTAAAATAACATTTTTTACAACCTTCACCCCTTAAATGAACACATGGTCTTTGTTCAAACTCACCATGAATTGGACATATTATTTTAATATTGGTTTGTAAATTAACATACTCAACCAACGAATAATCGTACTTATTACCATGCTTAGCTATAAACGAATTAATCACATCTTCTTTAGGTAATTTATATGATGAATATTTTTCTATCTTAGAACATGAAGGACAACCTTGACCATTGCTATGGTCTCTAGCTATCTTTTCAAAAACACCATGTTCTGGGCATACAATAGTAACTTTATTACCAACACCATCGTACTCAACCAATGAATAATCATATTTGTTATTATGTTTCAATGAACATTGAGTTATGAATTCTGCTGTTGTTTTTTTTGCCATTTTAAAATTTTATTATAATTTATCAAATACCTAGAAAACCAAGTTATCTTTAGTGGCTTGGATGATATGTCTTATTTTTATTTTGCAAATATACTACATTTTTTTATAAAAATAATCTTTTTTAAAATTTTTATATATTTATCTAATATAAGAGTAATCTGATAAATTAATGTTAATAACTTATAAATATAAACTTAAACCCAATGATGAACAAATTGTTTTGTTAAATAAACATTTTGGGTCAATTCGTTTTGTTTATAATCACTTCTTAAATGAAAGAAAAACAGAATATGAGACAAATAAAAACTCAATTAACTATTATGATAACGCTAAATCATTAACTGAATTAAAAAAAGATGATAACTATTCATGGTTAAAAGAGATTAATTCTCAGTCTCTACAAGATTCATTAAAAAACCTAGAAACAGCTTATAAAAATTTTTTTAGATTTAATAAAGGATTCCCCAGATTTAAATC
>Ga0102829_1000057_pt1 | contig 32875 bp, 43 predicted proteins | sample ColrivemetaGS575_FD_84510 | JGI IMG/M metagenome (GOLD analysis project Ga0102829, IMG submission 84510) | Estuarine microbial communities from the Columbia River estuary - Freshwater metaG S.575 | ecosystem: Environmental > Aquatic > Marine > Intertidal zone > Estuary | place: USA: Columbia... | reverse complement strand
GCTGCTCGGTCTGCCGCTACTCGTTTTGCGTTAACCAATTCGGCCTGTTTGCTGACTTGTACGCTGTCAAATAACTCGGGGTCAAGGCGCACAGCTTTTTCATATGCGTCCTCTAACGTCTGTGCCACGCCACTCTGTAGGAGCTGAATCATGGTCGGACGTGCTTCTTCAAAATGTTCTGCTTTAGAGCTAAATTTTTCAATTTCGCCTAAAAGCTGCTGATTTTGAGCTTGCTCTTGTTGCTGTTTCCAGCCATTCACTTCGCCACGAACATTATTTAGCTCGTTTTGAAGTGCATAAATCGTTGGGTCAACCCCTTGTTGGAAATTGACTTCATTTAAGTTTACTCCATATTGTTGCGCTAATCTACTAAATAATTGCAATTTATCTTGCCCATTACTTGTTCGCAACATATGGTCAGCCTCTAACAAGGCTTTAACCGCTTTGGGAGTATCTAAACCCATCCCTTGAATTGTCTGCAAATAAGGGTTAACTACCTCGTTAATCTGATCTGCAAACTGCGCTTTGGAGATTAAAGGCTCAACGCCCTTGCGCATTTGTTCCTCACGTTGCCAAGCATACTCTTGCATCCTTGGGTCGGCAGTCTGCCAAACGTCGTGATAATCCTTCTTCCAACTAGCGGGCGCACGCTTCCAAACGGGTTCTTCTGCGGGTTCTTCTACAGATTTTTCATTGGTAGAAGCAAATTTCCCCGATTCCTCACGTTGGTATTTGGCGGGTTCGGCTTGCGCTACTTCATCAAATTGTTGTGCAAGCAGCTCACGCCTGTTATCGGGCGCTTCTGTTGGAATAATGGGTTCTGTAGTATCCAAAATTTATCTCCTGTGATATTTCATCTGATTGGCTTGCTCACGCAATGAATTCATTATCTTGTTGGCTTCGTTGTGGGTCATATTGCCCAACTGTTGAGCCAAAACCTCACGCCTTTTCTCGCTAGAGGGTGCTGTGAGTTTTGTTTCCATTGATTCATTGCCCACCTCAATACATCCATTTGCTTTCAGATGTTCACGGTGTCGGCTTCGGCTCTGTATCATTGAGCCGTCAATCATTGATTGGTAAGGAGTAATGTCACCCATAATCATGGGTGCGTCAATATCGTCATTGGCTTTGTGTTTTTCAACCAATTCGCCATTACGCATAACGTAAGTTGTTCTCATAGTAACAAAATTTCCTCGTCATCTGATTCGATGTGGTCGTCCCAAATTAACTGCATTTTGTCCAAATTTGACACCATTTTGTCGATGTCTGTCAATGTGACATTTTGCTTGGTTTTAATTGTAGCAAATGTTTCAACATAGGGCGCAATTATTTCTTCGGGTATTTTGCCCTCAATAATGCGCTCGTAAGCCGCAAAAATCTCATCCCTACGCTTTTTGTTCTTCTCTTGCTCACGTTTAAACTGTTTTTTGAGCTTCTCGGGGCCAGGGTCATGGCGGTCATCAATGAAGATTAGGGGGTTGTCCCATAAAGAAACACCCCATTCACCTGTTCCCCATATGGCCTGAGACATTACGCAAGCCGCAAAAGTTTAGTGGTTTTTATCATTTGACAACCTCTACGCCAACAGCTTTGCCATCAGGCCCACGCACAATTCTCTTTGGCGCTGCAATCATGTCAGCCACTGCTTTCATTACTTCTTTGTTGTCACTCTGATTTTTCATCATTTCTTGCATTGTTCCAACAGTATTGCTGTGGCTTTGCATGACTTGTTGATTTGAATTGTTCACCGTGTTCATCATTGCCTCAATCATGCTACGCAAGTCTTGATTCATGAGTGATTGAACCTGTTGTTGTGCAGTGATGTCATCGGGGTGCATAGACGCTGAGTGGTTAATTTGAGCCACACGAATCTTAGTGCTTGCGTCCAATTCGGCTTTAAAGCGCTCCATTTGTTGCTCACGTTCAAGTTTTGCACTTTCCAATTGAGCAGTGAATTGCTGTTTCTGCGCTTCGGCTTGCATTTCGGCTTGCACCTTCATTTGCTCCATTTGCATCTCGGCCTGTATTTTGGCTTGATGTAATTGAGCATCAAATTGCGCTTTAGCTTGCGTAGCTTGCATATCTGCTTGAACACGCATTTGCTCGGATTGTTGCTGTGCTTGCAACTTAATCATTTCAGGGTCAGGCTTGGGCTGCTGTGGTTGTGCCATCTTTTCCTTGATTTGGTCAAGCGCTTGGTCAATGACACCCTCAAGTTGTTGTGATGACTTAAACGCACTTACGCCAAACTTCATGACTTCCATCAATACAGGTGTCATTTCGGGGCTTGATTGTGCAATAGGCATGGCTTGCTGTAGGAATCCCGCAAACGCACCAATAAACTCGGTACGCTCACGCTTCATTGCCGCTTCATCCAATTGCACCAAACTATCTGCCGCCACCTCAATTCTGAAGTTGCGTAATGGCTTGTCTTTAATCAACGCCAAAGCCTGTGGAATCATCTGCTGATCCACGGGTTGCATCTGACTTGCCGCTGCATACATGATGATTGTTTGCGGCTGAAACTTGGTACAAATGATTTGCGCTTTAAGTCTAATCAAATCAGAGGCAAAAATTGCCACTTCTTCTTGCATAGAACGCAGTCTAAGGCTTGCAAATTGTCCCTTGATCTGTTGGGCAGTAGCGGTTTCGCTTGCTTGTGATGCACCCCTTAAGATGTCCGACAAACCCGTGATTTCATAGATTTGTTGCTTGATCTCTTGTCTTGCTCGGTAGCATTGAAGCAAAGCATTAGCCAAAGTGTCCAACGGGATAAGGTCAATTGCACCCTTTAAACCGCCTTTTTCACTAAACGCCATCCACTTGTCAACAGGAATCAAGCTGTTATTGTCACCTTCGGTCAACAGTCGTTGCAATGCGGGAACGCTTGAGTCGTAAACACCACGGACACGCAAAGACTTGACTAAGCCATCAATGCGGTCACTCAAGATGTCCAACTCATTGGCTTGGTCTTGATAGAGTACAAAGTCAGGAACAGGCACAAGGCTATCACTTGTCATCGTTGCATACAAAGGCTTGCAACATGGGAAAAACTGCTCTAACTCTAGTGGGTCATCCCGTACATCAATGAACTTGTTGCCTTGTTTGTTGAACCAATAGACTTTAGCAGTCTCTTTGTCCCACAACTCGCAAATCTTTGCCCGTGTGTACTCTTTTTGGCTACTTGCGTAGTTTGACAAGGGGTCAGGGCCACTATCCAATGGGATGTTGCGTGCCGCTTCCTCACCAAAACGCTCAACCAAAGCATCTTTGGTCATGTACACCCAACGCCATACTTGGGTTACTTCTTCCCATGTACGGGCAACGCTGTGACCAAAATCAGCCCAATGGACGTAATCAGTTGGCGCACACTCATACTCAATCTGCTCCATTGGCTCAACTTGTCCGGCAGTGTAGTCTTTGGTTTCTGCCTCGTCCGCATCTTCGGTGACTTGCAAACCATCATCGTTTTCGGGGGTTTCGGGCAGGCCAGGCACTTGGACAACGTGCGGCTCATAACGAACCCATGCCACGCCACGGCCTCCTAAGAACCGATCTTCCACGGCATGACGCATTGTGCTTCTAAAGTCAGTGTAATGCTCGATCTCGAAATCTAACGCACGCTCTACCAATGTAGATGCAACACGCCCGATTGGGTCATTGTCGCCAAACCTACGGCTAACATCAGCCTTTGGCATCTTGCTATAAACAGCGGGAATTAAGGTTGAAACATTTGACCAAAGAATATTAAACTTGGCGGTGTCATTGCCGCTTGCGCTACGGGTGTCATCCCTGTAACGCCTAATAATCTTCTTGGTGCGTGCTTCCCACTTCTTGAACTCGTTGTCATAAGTGGCTATGAGGGTGTTGTACTTGTCAACTTCCGTTGGGACTAATTCAGCCATTGTTGTTTCTTTCAGAAATTGCTCTTGCCTTGGCTCGGGCATCTTCTTTTGACGATGCGCCCCAAGCCTTTAAAGCAAGTGCTAACCGTGTGGGTTCGCCATTCTTCTCCATCGGGCCATTGGTTGCACCCATTCGTGCAAGGAATGATGCACGCCTTGGGTTGTCCCCTGACTTTACGGGAGGCTTTAGTTTGCCACCTGTTTCCGCTGCATAACTCGCCCGCCCTTTAGCGTTCAACCCGCCTTCGGGGTTTTTACCTTCTTTGCGAGTCCATGCGGCTGTCATTTGTTCTCAGGCTTTGCAGTCTTAGCAGCCTCTTTAAAATCTTTGGCGGTAGGGGCATCTTTACTGCCCACTTTGTTCATCTTCTCGCCTGAACCCGCCTTGATTCGCTCTTGTTTTGCCAAAATATTGGCATAAAGTCCAGCTTTAGACATGATTAAGCCGAGAAAATGCCAACACCCAACACTTCAACACCAGCGCCTGTCGTGATTTTCCATGCGCCATTTTTTGATCTGGTGTTGAACTCGATGTTATAAACGCCAATGCCATCGCCAGGCGAGTTAGGCAACAACACATGGCTAGTGCTGCCATCAAGGATGGTAACAGCGCCTGTTGCGGCAGTTGATACAGTGCAAATCAGGCGGTGAAGATAATCCCCCGTTGCGCCTGTGCCACCCAAAACTTGCGCAGTTTGACTTGCGGCAACGTGTTCGTATTGATAGCGGTAAGGGTCTGTTGTTCCACTCATATTCGATTACTCCTTGCGGTTTGTTTGTGGATTGCCCACATATCGTTCATTGTGACTTCGTTTTCAGGGCCAACAATCAACACTTTACTCGGGTCAGGCGGTTTATCTTTGGGTTCTTCCCGCCAACTAATTGCTAACATCCTCATGGCATCTGCGGGGTGACTTGTCCAATCATGCTTGGGCGTTTGCCTAAAAGCCTTCTTGTCCTCATCATATTCACGCTGATACTGCCTCAACGCCTCTATGCCATCGGCACACTTCTCGGCATCAAACCAACATCTAGGCAATGCTAAACGCACCGCTTGAATACCATCTTGAACGGTCAAACTAGGCACAATCGCCAAGTTGTTGATGCCCAATCCGACTGCCATTTGCTCAATTACTGACTTACCACCGCTTGCCAAAGTCCTTGCCCTTGCATCATGCGGTAGGTAGTGCTTTCCGTAATTGTATGGTTTTTCTTTGATTTTTGATACAAATTCTTCGATTGTTCCACCAGAAAGGGCAAAAAAATCAACAATATGGATTTCACCCCCGATGACTTGATACCACCAAATTGCCGTGTCATCGGTATGCCCCAAGTCCCAAGCCGTGTGCGTCTTGACCTCAATTTGGTTTTCAACCTTGGTAATGCGTCCATCTTCGCTAACCCGACGCATTTCAGTTCCCCATATTGCGCCAACGATTGCCGCCTCAAAGCTACACTCATATTCTTGCAAATATTGATCTTCTGCTAGTTGTGCTTGAGCTGCTTGTAGCTCTGATTCGGGCAATAGCTTGGATTTGCTTGCGGGAAGTGACAAGGTGAACCACTCATTTGGTAGTTTTCGGCTTGTCTCGTAGATGTCCCAAAACTGATTTTTACCCTTGGGCGTGCCACCAAAGACGCACCACCCCTGTTTGTCAGATAGAGCTGGCCTCACCACGTTTCCCCAAACACTAGGCTTAAAGTCGCCATATTCATCAAGATAAAGGCCATCAAAGCCCAATCCACGCATTGCATCGGCATTGTCTGCACCAAATAGCCTGATCTTTGCACCGTTTAACAGTTCAATGATTAAGTCGGCCTCATTGCTTTGTTTGGTAATGGGACGGGAAAAGTATTTAAGGTAATCCCATGCCACGCTCTTGGCCTGGCTTCGGTACGGGGCAACATACCCAAACAAGGGCATTGGGCTTTTGCAAGTGATTGCCGCCCTGATAAGGTCATTGATAGCCGCCACGGTCTTGCCCGCCCTTCGGTGAGCAACCAAACAAGCCCATCTTTCAGTTCTAGCGTGAAACTCCCTAAACTGCTTTCTAGGGCTATACGGGATTTCTATGATTCCGCTTGCCATTTAATGACCATTTCCTGTGGCCCACCATCTGCGCCTGTTACCTCTGAACGTGCCAACTTGGGCACATGGTACTCAACTACGCTTTGGAACAATTCAAACGCCTTGGCGGGGTTTGGCTTTATGTCATTAGTTATGTCACCCTCGGCAACGGCATCGAGCCATTCTGCAAGCCTGTGGGCGTTTCCATCGACAAATGAGGCTATGGCCTGTCTTGCCTCTTGCGTGACCTTGTTGGGCGTTCCTGATGGCCTACCGTTGGGATTATTAGTCTTACCCTTGCGGCTTTGTTTAACTTTGTTGTTTTCAATCATTGCTTGCACCTTGTCGGGTGAATTGCTTAATTTAGGTACTTTAGTTTATATAGCGTTGAATCGATGTTTTCTTGAATGTTATCCACAAGCTGATTAAGTTCTGAGTCTTGGGGTAACTCTTTCCTAATGTTCATTACGAACTTGGATAAGACTTCAAAGTATTTGATTGGGTCGGCACTAGGGGGATGGTACTCATTGGGGAATTTCTTGAGCTGCCCGTACTTGCCCATATAAGCCTCGGCATAGGCATCGGTTTGTTCAACGATCAGGTCATAGAACGTGGCAAGAGCCGAGTGCTTGCTAAAGCTATTGGTTGTCCAGTGCATCAAGTGGGCGTTTGTGCCGCAGTGCAGTAGTGCAAGAACAAAGTTTGAGACAAAACCGGCGTACTTATCCATGCTTTTTCCTAAAAAAAGTGGTGAGCTTGCATTTTAATACAGTCTCACCACAAGGCAACTACAATTTTAGTATATAGGAATTGGGACATCTTTGGGCCATTGATTGCTTTCAACTAAGTTATCCACAGTGCTTTGATGAGCTTTTTGCCACATATCCTTGCGTTCATCCTTGGATAGATGCGCACCTTGGTCAATTTCGTAGTGGCACTTGAGGCAAAGCGCAGCCACTAGGTTGTCATCGGCCTTGATGCCTTTGCCCTTACCACCACCCCAATTGCTATGAGCCGCTTGAACCCCGTTATCTATTCCACAGTTTTGACAGGCTAAACCCGCCACTAGTTTTAGGAGCTTCTGACTTCTCACATACTGATGCTTCAAATATTGTGTCATCTTTTATTGCGTATTCTCTTGTAAGGTATTTGTGACCGTTATTGCATAAACGTCTTCTAAGAACAAAATCGGGGCTTGCCCTAGTGTCTAAAACTTTGTTATGGCGGGTCTTACATACGGGACACATCATGTGTGTTTTTCCTCGATGTTGTAAAACCAATCATCGCCCGCTGACCATTTGCGTGTGCCATCCACCGTCCAAAGTCTTTGTGCGGCTTTAAAATCGGGATGTTTTGTCTCCGAGGGAATCAGGCTTTGGTCATACCACAAGCAACGGTTGTTCGGTTGACAGGCAAATTGCCCGTTTTCTAGCGCAATAAAGTTAAAACTCTTATGTTCCTCGGCTTGCTCGGTGAAACCCGTGTCAAGTTCCATCCCATCCGCGCAAAAGTCAACGGTGAACAAATACCGCCCAAAATGCCATTCTTTGTCTTTGCCGTAGAACTTAACGCCCAAGTTACGCAAGCCAATCTTCTCAAGAATTGTAAACTTGTAGCCCATGCAATCCCATAATTGCAAGGTGTCTATGGGCAAATTACCCGCATCGGTGTGCCAAACATAGGCATGGATGGGTAGCTTGTCATATAAAGCCCCATATGCGGGGAGTAAGGATTCTATGCGGAATACTTGACCCCTCAAGGCTTTGAGACTAACCCAAATTGCGGGTTCTAACTCACCATGCCCTTTGTGATCGTTGTATAAAAACTCACGTTTTACAAAACATTTCATAGGGGGCAACGATGCAATTATGTAACTCATGCTTCAATTCCTTTGTCGGCCATCCAAGCCATAAGCCATTCAATAAACTCCGAACCTTCCTCAACCGTGAACTTGTGACTTTGGAGGCCAAGCTGCACAACCCTCTCACCGTCTAGGCTTGGTGCAACCTTGCCAATCTTGCGCCCTGTCTCATGCGCCCATTGGTCAATTAAAAGGCGTTTCCAATCGTCTGATGACCAAGCTGACCCCGCTACCTTCATTTGTTTGGCAACCAAATCAATCAAACTGTGAAACATGGCGTTTTGATCTGAACTGCGAGTGGATCGTTTAACTTCTAAACGTAATTTTTTGCCCGCTTGCAAAGTTTCTTTAATCTTAGGCCACAGGTCTTTTAAAACGGTGTGGGCTTGTTGGGGTGAATAAAGGGTTATGTTCATGCTTGCCTCACCATTACTTCAACTTTAGCCACTTCACCATAAACCTTTGTGCTATGGATGGATGTGATTTGCGAGTCGTTGTTAAACACAATTTTGTCCATGCCATCAATGACCGCTTTAATTACGTTGTCCAAATCAGGGCGTTTGGTGTGTTTCTCAACATCGCTTAAACAAGCCTCAGTGCGTTTTTTGGAGTAAGAAGGGGGAACGGGAAAGGTAACGTAAATAAACGCCTCTAATGCCCCTTCTAAGACCTCTGAAGCACCCATTGCCGCCTTTGCCATCATCCCAACCTCGGTTTCATAGGTTTTGGTCTTTTCGGGTGTGTAGGCAACGGGAAACTTTCCCGTTGTGGAAAATCTTGGCCTTCCTTTTGCAACTGGATGCCCGTAAACGGTAAAAAGAATTTGCATCATTTCTTGTCCTTTTGTTCGTTCATGCGCTTGCGTAGGTCATCGGCAGCCGCTTGCCCACGTTTCTTGGCTATGTCCAACAAGGTCTGTTGCCACCAGTATTGGGCTTCCCCCCGTCCTTCCTCCAAGGCTTTCTTGCGATAACGGGCTATCCATTCCCTGCTTTCCGTTTGTTTCATAGTCTCCCGTAAGTTCAAGCGCTCTTGTGATGACAAAGTGGCTAAATTGTTGCCCTTCTCTAACCCGATCAAGAATTCTGTTTGCTTCATAGTGATTCACTTAGAATTCTCCAGGCGGTTGCGGCACAGAGGGGCACTTGTCCATTTCCAATGGCTTTAAGTCTGTCATTCCTAGCGGCCACCCCATGAGCCACTCGACCCACATCGGGTTCAATTGCCCACCAATCAATTCGGGATTGTCTGTGGCTATCGTGCCACCCAACATAACTTGTAGGCTTTTTGTCCTGTGCCGAACTACTGCGTTCTTCGCATCGTTGGATTGGGGTGTCGGAAACTTTGCCGCAAACGATTGAAGCGTCCTCCCCGATTGAGATTTGGCTTGTGGGTTGTAATCCTTTGTCGGGCCTCTCTGACTCGCATCTGGTGTTGGCAAAAGACGTTTTTTGAGTGCTTTTCTGCTGTTGCTGCCCCCGTCCAATCCCGTTGTGCAAGGCGTGTGAAAGAATGTTTCGTTGTTTGGCGACAATCCAAATCCTGTCCCTCTGGTGGTTTGCGCCAACGTCTGCTGCTCCCAACACTCCCCATCTCGCATCAAACCCCATTGCGGCCAGGTCTCCAAGAACTCGTCCAAGTCCCCGAGAAGTGAGCATTGGTGAGTTTTCCACAAAGACGTATTTGGGTCGAACTTCACAAATGATCCTCGCCATTTCTCTCCACATTCCGCTTCTTTTTCCACCGACCCCCCCCCCCCCAGCGGCAGAGATGTCTTGGCATGGAAACCCTCCCGATACAACGTCAACAATTCCTCGCCACGGCTTTCCGTCAAAGGTTTGTACGTCATCCCAAATCGGGAAAGGCGGGAGAAGCCCGTCATTTTGTCGGGCGCACAGTACGCTTGCGGGGTATTGCTCCCACTCAACGGCACAGACTGTTCGCCATCCAAGCAAATGGCCTCCGAGAATTCCTCCACCAGCGCCTGCGAAAAGAGCCAACTCATTCATGACCTACCTTTCATTTGTGCAATTTTTTGTCTTATGTGTTCAGGCATAGGTGCGGCTTTTTTGTTGTCAGCTTCAATCTTTGCCAAAGCGGGGTCAATCAGGGGTTTAGCCTTAATCTCAGGAATATCAGCGCCATCCCATCGTTGTTGGTTTAAATAAACCTTAGGGGCGGGAATCCAAGACCCGTTGTCTCTCAACCATTGCGCTGTGGTAGCCATCCATTGAACGTGCTTCAAAATAATGTGCTTTTGAGAGAAATAGTAAGATTCAGTCCACTTTTTCTTGCAAGCAGCTCTTTCGCCCTTACGGTCACATCTAGGATATGCAGACCAGAATTCATCGAACCCCTCATCTGTTAAAAAATGCTTTTGGGGTTGTTCAAAGCCAAATAAATCCATTGTGTTTTCTTTAGGCATAGGTTCTCCAAGGGTGGATATACCACCTTTCTCCATCACTCTGTTTTCCATAATTCATCTTAATTCGTCTAACTAAAAACAAGAGCAACCAAGTGCGCTTGACGGGTCAATTCGCTTATACATCTGGCCTTGTTTCCACCGTTGTACCAAATGCTTTATCAGTCGCTTAACCAACGCTGATCGGCAATGCAGGGGGTGTGTCCTGTTGTCGGTGTTTTCTTCCAAGCCATCCATGCAAATGCGCTGCTGTCGTGTGGAGTACGGATGCAAAGAAAATAGACGTAAAAAAAGCCACTTAGCTCTACCCTCGGTGAGAACCCTGCGGCAAATACCAAGGGCGAGAGTAGAATTAAGTGGCTTCATCAGGTCGCTTCTCACGGCAACGATTAAATTATAAACACATTTTTTATTTATTGTCAAACCATTCAGGTTTTAACAACTTTAATTGCCAAACCCTTGCTTGAGGCACAGTTTTCCATTGAGACACAGCCGCCTGGCTAATGCCTAACAGTTTGGCTAGCTCATCCTGTGAGCCTGCTAATGCAATAAACTTGTTTTTGTCCATAAGGCAGATTGTATATTAGTTCGCTAATAACCTTACACTTGACTTGGTTATATAAGGTGCGTTATAGTCCACCCATGCCCTACTTTTGGGGTCTATTTAGAAAGGTAAAGATGATTGACTACAAACTCCACTATTACTTTGATGACGTTGTGTCTTATGACAATGGCACAACGCTTGAAAACGTAAAAGTCGGCTATGACTACTACCCCGCAGAAATCAATCTGCCACATGACCACAACTCAGCGGAAATCTACGATGTGTTTGTCTTTAACCTAAAAGGTGATGACATTTCTTGCGATCTGCCTTTATCTGAATTTCAACACATCATGTCTGAAACCAAGATTCACCACGCTCGTATGCTGAAAGAACAAAATGAAATCTAAGATTATTCAAACACTTATTGAATGTGTGCTTGCCATCGTCATCTTTGGCGGCATTGGCGTAATGTTAGCTTGGAGGGGATGATGAACACACGTTTTCTTAAACAAGTAAGACGCATATTTTCACGGTATGACGCACCGCCTGAAGTTATCCGTTCCTATCAACGCCAATGGGTGCGCTCTGTGCGCCAATTGGGTGACAAATGGTTAGTAGCTAAACAAATTGAAAGAATTGAATCATGAACGTGCAAGAATTACTCAAACTCAATGTCAATGAGCATACGGAAAAGAAAGCCAACCTGACCTACCTATCATGGGCTTGGGCATGGGCCGAGGCACTTAAAGCTGATGCTAAAGCTACCTTCAAGGTAGAGATGTTTGATGGCAAGTGCTACATGGAAATCAATGGTACAGCAATGGTCTGGGTGACAGTCACAATGTTTGACAAGCCAATGACCTGCCAGTTACCTGTGATGGACTCAGGCAACAAAGCAATCCCACTTAAAGGCTATACAGCGGTCTCTAAGTATGGCAAAGAGTATCGGGTTGAATGTGATGCGTTTGCGGTTAACACAGCCATCATGCGCTGCATGACCAAAGCACTTAGCTTGCATGGCCTCGGCCTATACATCTACGCTGGTGATGATCTTCCGCAAGGTGATGAGCCTGAGTCAACCATTGACCCAAACAGCATGACAGACTTGTTTTTAGCTATTCACAACGCCTCTACACAAGATGAACTTAAAGTTGCCTACAGAGTAGCTTATGCCGCTTGTGATGGTGACAAGGCTTGGCAGATTAAAGTAATTGCAGCAAAAGATGAAGCAAAGGGGAAATTATGATTGAAATGATTGAACAACGCTCAGACCAATGGTTTGCGGCACGAATTGGCAAAGTTACCGCATCCCGTGTAGCGGATGTGCTTGCCAAGACAAAAACGGGCTATTCAGCAACCCGTGACAACTACATGGCTCAATTGGTGTGCGAACGCCTAACAAATCAAAAGGGGGATAGTTTTACCAATGCTGCCATGCAACACGGCACAGACACAGAACCTCTTGCCCGAGCCGCTTATGAGGCTTTACACGATGTTTTAGTGGATGAGGTGGGGTTTGTACCCCATCCCTCAATAATCATGGCGGGTGCGTCCCCTGATGGCCTTGTGGGGGATGATGGCCTGTTAGAGATCAAATGCCCTAACACCGCCACGCATATTGAAACTTTGCTTAGTCAAACAGTGCCAGGCAAATACAACACCCAGATGCAATTTCAAATGGCTTGCACAAATCGTAGTTGGTGTGACTTTGTGTCATTTGACAATCGTCTGCCCCAAGAGCTTCAATTGTTTGTTAAACGTGTTCCTCGGGACAATATGTATATCAGACTGATGGAAGAAGAAATTGTCAAATTCTTAAATGAACTTGATGTAAAAATTGCTCAACTTATGGAAATTAAAAATGTCTAAACTTTACGAAATTACCGTTGTTTCAGGTAAATATAAAAACAAAGATGGTGTGGAAAAATCACGCTATCAAACCATTGGATCGGTTATTGAAACCAAGAATGGCCCAATGCTCAAGTTGGATAGCATCCCTTTACCTGATGGCGGTTGGAACGGTTGGGCATACCTAAACACTCCAAAACCTAAAGAGGATTACAAAGGTTTGCCACGGGATGAGGAAGAAATCCCATTTTAAATAACGGGGGGAAAGCTGCGCAATTTTAGCTTGCAGACGAGCAGTTAGTACCCCCACCTTTAAGGAACAATCATGGACTACAAAAGAATGTTTGACAGAATATTTCCCGAATTTCCAAGAGTTAGAGCCAATGACCCCGTGACCTCATTTGAGGCAGCAGAGTCGATTAAAGACGCTGTGTCTCAGCACCACCAAACCATCTTGGATTGTTTGCAAAAACATGGTGCTTTGGGCAAAGATGGGATTTCAGCCCGTACAGACTTAGACCCCAATCAAGTGGCTAGGCGGCTCAATGAAATGAAAGTCATCGGTCTTATCCAATTAACAGGCAACACCGTGAAATCCAATTCAGGGCGAAATGAAAGAGAATGGCAATGTATCCACTCGGACTAGGCGGCAATCAGCCCGTCCACCAATATAAATCTTGCAATAAATGTGATGAAGTCAAGCCTCCCGAGGGGGGTATTGACATGGGGCATAAGTGGATATGCCAATCTTGTTGGATTATGCGTTTGACAGGCAAACACCTACGCCAAAACTCAGCTAAGAAATAAAACCACTTCCGCTTTGCGTCGTTTGACAAGCCCTGAAACCTCTTTACCGCCCGCTTTAGTCCAACTCATAAAGGCTTCAGCAGCGCCCTCCCAATCACCACGGTTAACCTTTATGCGAATGGTTGACCGTTGGTAATTCCCTAACCCTGCGTTGTACGCAAAAGATGTAACAGCGTCGAATTTGCTTTGATGACTAGCAAGATTAGGAGAAAGTCGAATAACACCACGTTCAAAAGTATCGATGTCACTCTTGAACAAATCGACCAATTCATCTTTAGACCAAACACGGGCATCCCCTTCTTTTAGTTGATAGTCAGACCTGATAAGCCCCGTATAACCCTCTTTTCGCACGTTTGGTAGGTTTAATTGGTCTGAGTACATTGCGTGTCCCCATCCCACCGTCCAAATGGCAGCACTGCATCGATACGGTTTAGCCCTGTAGCCTTCAAAGAAGTGCATCAGGTGTTCGCCTTCTTTGCTAATTTTCATTTCTTAGACCATGAACGTGAGCCAAACCAAAAGCCGATAATTCCTCCAAGCATTGCCATTTCATCGCCCGAGAAAATAATGTCAGTAACTCGAATCAAGTCATCCATGTTGTTGACCAAACTAGGTCTGCTGTAAACGTAGTAGGCAATCCATGCGTTGATTGCACATAACTCAAAAATAAAGATGTAAGTAACGATAGGTCTGACAGTACCTACAAAGTTAACCACCCAAGTGCTTGCTTTTTCCATGATCTTTTCATCATGCTTTAAAGCCGCTTCAGTCATTTGGGCATCTGTTTGCATGGCAATTTGGTCTGTACGAATTTCCTCCATACGCTCTTGCGCTGCAAAGCCTTGAGCCATCATTTGTAGTTGTAACTCTACTTGGACACGGGCCAAAGCCAACTCATGACTTTGGTCTGCCTTGTTTTGAAAAAAATCTAAGAGTTTAGGTAAACCCGAGATAAGCAAACCGCCAAGGGTTGAGAATAGAGATAGCATTATTTTTTCCCCAGTTTTTCGTAGATAACGGCAATGTCTTGTCGGTTGTGCATGATATCGTCACGATTCTTTTGGATTTCTTTTTCCAAATCTTGACGCAGTTTTTCACGGGCTAACTCAGCACCCGTATTGGTAGCTTGTTTGTTGTCTGAAGTAACAACCAAACTAATCTTGTTGTTTAACACAGTCACTTCATGCGACAGGTGCGAAAGTGAGTTCATTAGGTAAACCACACAGGTGAACAAAATTGGTAGGATGGCAAACGCCACCTTCTCAATCAAAGCGTGTTTTTCATTTGGCTCACTCATAATCCAATCATCCCTAATAGTTTATCGACAATCTTCCCAGCCAACTCATCTGGCAGGAAGCGGAGCAGTCCAAGCACCCACCATGCAATGCACAACCGCACAAAGACTTTAAGGAAAAGGTCAAATTGCTTTTGGTACTCATTCACCGACCACACCCTGTCTTGGGACACATTTCGGTAATCTCATTGATCCCCCAACCAATAGCACCAATAAACATCACAATTATCACAATTCCAACAGCCCACTCCATTTGCTCTTGCTCGGCCTCTTTGCGCTTTTTTTCTTCATCTTTGGCTTTGCGGGCTTCAATAGCATCATCCCTGTCCATCTCAGCAGCTCTAGCTTTGATCTTATTCCACACGTCTATGTTGCCCGTCTGCATATAAAGCAAAACTAATTCAGCTTCCAACTTAGCCGTTTGCATCAACGCATTTTCTATTTGCATTGCAACGCTAAAGTTAGATTTGTTGCCCGACCTTTTGGCCTCAACCATTGCTTTAGTCGCTTGGCTACGGGCATCAAAGAGCTTCCCAATAACGCCCGCCATGCCGCCTAAATCGTTGGCTACTTTAGCCGCCTTACGGACTAATCCAATGGCGCTTTGTAGTCCTTCTAACGCTGTTACTGGATCAATCATTTCCGTACAACCTTTTCCCACTGTAGGCAAACAACTTTGCGGTTATAAACATCACCCGTCCACGCCCACCGCACACATCGGTATTCAGTTTTCTTTTCTTGGCTAGATGCCAACAATGTAAAAAATATTGGCAGAATTATTAGCCATTTCACGGCATCGCCCAAAGGATAATGTGACCGCACACCATGACAAAACAAAGAAGAAAGGCTAGAGCAATAATAGCTTCTAGCCAATCCATCATTTTTTAAGCCATGTTTGCCAGATAGCGCCAGCGGCAATAATCAAACCGCCAATCCACAAAACAGGTTGGGCAATGGATGCAATCCAGTTGAGAACTTTTACAGCACCATTGGCAGCCTTTATAGCCTCTACAAGACCGCTTGTGTTCTTGTCGATGGTATCTACCTTAGTTTCTACTTCAAGCAGTCTTTCGTAGATTTGGGCGTGAGTAACTTCTGTCATGGCTCACCTTAAGGCTTTGGATACTTAGCTTTTACTGCTTGAATTTGTGCAAGCATAGTTGTAGAGGCTTCGCCACCCTTCCATAACGCATCAAGTTGGTCACCAATTGGCGGGTATTCTGCTTCTCGGTCACGTTGATATTTGGTGCGCAAAAGTGCTTCTTTTCTAACCGCAAACGCTGCTTGTTCTGTTTCCCATTCCGCAATCTCAACATCAGTAGCATCACGCTCACGTTGCTCGCCAGCGGCTTCATCCCAATAACAGATTTTGTATGTCATGTTGATCCTTAAGTGTTAGCGTAGCCATAAATTCTGATACTTCCTTGAGCAACAAAATTGCTCCCCGTATCCCAATAGAAACGCACTCCAGAAACTGTGCTAGTTTTGACATTTATACCAACGCCTTGTATAACATTGTTATTTGGTACTGCGGGCCTAGTGTAGATGCCTCGGTAAAATAGCGCCTTATCAGTAGTGGAATTAACATTTTTAACAACGATTTCTAACGACTGTACGGATGCAGCGTTGCCAGAGTTAAGTTGAAAAAAACTTGCAGTTGTTGCGACCACCGAGCTTGTGCTTGCATCATTTCCGTAAAAAGAACCAGAATCAACAACACCAGTATTTGCAAAACGCACATAAAGTTCGCTATCTGTTGCTGGTTTAATGCCGTCTATTTGGATTAGGTAATTATTGTAGGTTGCAGTAAATGTAGTTAGAGCATCCACGTTCGCTGCTACTGTAGGTGTTAAGACAGCAAGTAAAGTTAATGCGCCAGAACTAGGAGTAACCCAAGTAGGCAATCCAGACCCAGCACTTGTCAACACTTGCCCGTTAGTTCCAGCAGCACCAGCAAGGGTTAATGCTGTAGTTAAGTTGGCTGATGCAATAGTAGGCGCAGTTAACGTCTTATTAGTCAGCGTAGTTGTGCTTGTTGCCGTGACAACATTGCTAGGTGTGATGATTCCAGATAGTGCTACGGTAGCCATAATTGATCCTTATTTATATAGTTTCCAAGTCAGGCACTTTTATTTTTGCCATGATGATTGCTGTTGATGTATCCCGATCAATTGTCATGTAACCTTGGCAAGTGATATTGTAATCAATCCCATTAGCGTCTTTTTCGCTTTTAACAGGTACAGTAATGTCAAGATTCTTAAACAAAAACTCTTTTCCATTTTCAAAAATGCGCCAAACGTGATCCATTGAGCCACGGCCTTCTTGCCCACGGCTTTTATTGAACCTGATTTGATACTTGTTCATATTACTTCAGCGGGCGTTGAGCAAGTCTGTAGCTGTGAAATCACCGTTAAATTAAAATGCACAAACTTTATCGGCTGTTCTGAAGCATGGCGTGTAAAAGAATGAGCTAACCATGAGTTAGCAAAGATCATCATGCCTGGCTTAGGCGTAAAGTTAATCATTTTACTAGCGGGTGTTGCTATGCTCATATCTTGCTCTGGCAAATCAATCTGCACTTTTGCCGCACGGGGGTCATGGAAAACTACGTTACAACCGTTTTCTGGAGTATCAAGAAAGTAAAAGCCTACTATTTGTGAACCATATCCGTGAATGTGTGCGTCCATTGCAGAATGTTTGTGATGCTCTTGTGTCCACATTTCTGTAAACTGCACCGCCTTATCTTGCATGGCATAACCTTGCTCATTGAGAATATTCCAAGCCGTAGCACCAACAAATTCAGAAAAATTAGACACACGGGGATCAGCAAAGTAATTGCCCGTCATGTGGACAGGATAAATTTCGTTTAAATCACGCCTTTTGCGTGCAACTTCCAAGCCTTCTTCAGATACAACATTAACCGCATCCAAAAAATCAGGTCGCTCAATTATGTAAATTGGGCAAGGAAAATGATACGCAACTTGCAATTGTGTTTGCAATACAACTTGAGCCACTGATTCAGCAGCTTTGCACGCTTTGGGTTTTTTTACTACTTTACTCATATTGCAACCCAATTCCATGCAAGAAAATCAAATTTGTATTGGCCTTCAGGCCGAACAGAAGCGTCTTTCCAGTTGTTATCTGCACCGCACCACATTGTATAAATACCAGCATTTAATTTGGCTTGATCAGCTTCTGGTCGTGCAATTGGAGGAATCATTGTGCAAGTAGCCTCATCCAAAATCCAAGCAGACCAATTTTCAGCTTGATCTCGGGTGTTAAACAAAGTGACAGCCGCCTGTTGCTTGGCAACTTTTTCTTCTGTAGTCATGTCACGCTTGTGCCATACATCTTTCCATATTCCATCAATCAATTCATAAATAGCCGTTTCAGATGTCATCACTTCATACATACCCAATGTAGGACGTTCAACACGTTCAAATCGAGCAAACTCAGCGGGCAAATTGTTAACATCTACATCAGGAAATGCCTGACGAAAATTGTCACCAAAAATTGGATGTTCAAACGGTTGACCGTTTTTGATACGAATGTAAAGTTCCATTTTTATCTTTTAATTAAAGATTACCCGTACACGTTGATGGAAAAGAACGAGTATTTCCAGGCCATATAATCCGAACCGCACTTGCTCCTGCAGCCCCAGGGCCAGCAGTTGAGCCATATCCTCGCCCACCTCCATAAGCGCCACCCGTTCCAGATGATGAGGGCGTACTGTTACCGCCAGATGCACCGCTAGAACCTCCACCGCCACCAGCTGCTGATACTCCACCTGTGACAAATCCACCACCCGCACCATTAGAGCCTGAGCCAAGTATTCCAACACCACCACCAGCGGCATAAGCAAACGGTAAACAGCCAGCTAAATCGGTATAGCCGCCACCACCGCCACCACCGCCACTTCCAGCCGTTCCATTTGAACCATTTAAAGATGATGGATTTGTACCGCCTGCCCCAGAATATCCACCAGCTCCACCTCCAAAACCAGCGCCACCATCACCCCCTCCATCACCAGTTCTCACTGTTGTTGCAGCGGCACTTACAGTACAGGCATTATTAAAATAAGACCTATCGCTTCCACCGGTTGAACTAAGATATACCGTATATGAATTTGACGGAGTTACAGAAAAATTATTTTTATAAGACAATGCGCCACCCCCAGCTCCAGGATTAGAACCTGCTCCAACAACAAGAACAGAGACAGAAGTTACTCCAGCTGGAGCCACCCATGAATATGTCCCAGCAGTTGTGTAAGCATCTTGGCCTGGAGGCGCCCCAAATGAACGCTGATTTTGAAAAACTGCTTGTAATGCACCACTCATGTCAATCCACTCCCTGAAATAAGCCAAGTTGTTGAAGTCATTTTGATAGCCGTTGCAGAACCATATTGAGCCAAAGAACGTGAGCCAGTTGTGCCCGCAGAAGACAAATACATTGTGTCAGTAGTGATTGCAATTGTCACTACTTGGCTTGTCATGTTAATAAATGTAATAGCCGTACCAATTGGATAAGCTACAGAACTATTTGCAGGGATTGTGTATGTCCTTGCATTAGCATCACCTGATGGGTGAAATATGTGTTTACCAGCATCAGCTAAAACCAATGTGTAAGCAGCAGATTGACTGTTTTGAGGAATGTTTCTAAAACCAACTTGATCAGTTCCATCAACTGTACAAGCTGAAAGTGTGCCGCTAGATGGTGTACCTAAAACGGGAGCAGTCAGTATTGGAGCAGTCAATGTTTTGTTGGTTAAGGTTTGTGTGCCAGTTAAAGTAACTGCTGTACCACCATTACCGCCAACTTGTGCCGCTACGTTCCATCCATAAGTTGCACCCGTGTAAACAAGCGTTACAGTTATTCCCGTAATATCACAAGTTAATGTGTCGCCAGCCGTATTGCCAGCTATCTTAATTAGTGCCGTAGGGTCAATTATTAAATTGTTTGTTCCCCATTGACTAAACGAATCAACCACAACAACAATATTACCCACCGTTGGGCTTGTAGGCAAAGTGACTGTAAAAGAACCGCCCGTTGTGTTTGTTAAAACACCATCATTATTTACTGCTGTGTAATTGGCTGTTTTAACCGCTGTGTAAGCAACACCGCCAGCGGCAACAACAGATGGATTGACCAATTGAAACCGAGTTCCATCGTATTCAATTAAATAAACTTGACCACTTACAAGATCACCCGCAACCAAAGCGGTTGTGCCTGATTTTGTAATGCTTTTAGCGCCCAAACTGTTTAGGTTAATTGTGGTTGCGCCCGTATTTGTATTAGCCGCAACAAAAGAGAACAAATTGCCCGTGGCATAAGCAGTAAGGGCGGGCGTTAAAGAACCCGTCAATGTATCTGTGCCTGAAACCGTTGCAATAGCGGTTGCACCCGCTTGCAATTGCCCATATTGAGCCGCATCAGTTGCTACAGTGCCCGCACCTAAACCCGTTATTTTAAACGTCCCCATTGGGATGTTTGCAGTAGGTGTGGTTTGTCCATCTTTGGTCAACGCAGTGGTTAAACCTGAAGCCAAGTCAGCAGTCAGCAGATTAAATGCCGTGCTAGTGATGGTTGTGCCTGTAACAACGGGTTGACCCGCTGTGTTGATATTAAACGTGCCTGAACCGTTGTAACTCATTTTGTATCCTTATCTGCCGTATTGGTCAAGGTTTTGCCCAATTATTGAGCCACCACCCGTTTGCAATTGCGTTGATCGTTGGTTTAAAGCACGAATCAATGCCGCTGTGTTTTCTACTTCTAATTGACCTGTTGGGCCACGCAACAACAACATTTTAGCTAGTTCATTGCGTGTTGTCTCAGGCATTTGATTGATTACTTGACCAATCCTGTTTTTGACAGTTGCCGCCTCACCCACAGCCGCCAATGGGCTGCCCGTAGCCGCACTTGCCACCGCTTTGCCCGCTGCCATTGTGGTTGGCATGACGCCCAAATCTTCAGCGCCCGCCATTCTAGAGAAAGTACCCGAGCCTCTACCAACTTGCTCTAATGGCTTTAATCTAGCTTCTTTGGCAACTTCTTGAGCAAACTTTTGATAATCGTCGCCAAATATCTCTTTAAGCCTGTTGCTTGTAGCGGGTTCTTTCCACATCTTGAGCAATGAAGTCTGACCCGCCTCTGTGCCAACTTTATCCTTCAAAGACTGCAATGCTCCTATGCGGAAAGCCTCTAACTCGCTTTTTGACATATTGCCCATCAAGTCGGATAAGGCAATATCGTCTTGCTTCATGGCTGTTCTACCCTTAACAACGGCATTGCCTAGTTGTGACGGGCCTGCATACGCATCCAAGGCTTGACGGTAAATAGAGCCATTTTTATCGGCAGGCGATAAGGCTTCAAGTTTCTTTGTCAATGACACTCGCAAATCATCATAGGCTCGGCTTGTGTTTGTTGCTTTACCAAACTCACCACGGGCTGATTCACCCAAGTCATAAAGTGATTGCTTGACAATATCTAAAACATTGAGAGGAACGTCATCGCCCGCTTTTAGCTTGGAAATATCAAGTGGCAACTGCCTTTTTAATTGAGTCAATAACTCGGCTTTACCATGCGCAGACGTTGAGGCTTGAATTAAAGATTGCAAATCATCGTCAATTTTGACCGATACGTTTTCAAGTTTTTTGTATAAAGGATCAGCAGTAGCTTTTTTAACCGCAGTCAATGCGTCCAATGTGGCGGTGAAACCCTTACTTTGAGTACCTAGAGCCTCATCTGCCGCATTTGCAAGGCGTTCGGGTCTAAACATCTGTTGCTCACGAATTCTGCGTTCTACAAGGCTTTTGGCTTGGCCTGGCATCGATGCCAACACATCCAACTGAGCCAACGCACTTGGGCCACCCGCTTGCGCTATGCTTGCATTAGGGTTCAATCCCATTTCACGTTCGACACGGCTTAACACGGTGTTTGAGCCATCCGCACTTGAGCCACGTTGTAAGGCTTGAGCAAGTTTAATTCGTGCCGCATCTTTGGCACTTTCGGGGATGTAACGTTGTGCAACATTGCTACCCACGTTGTAAACGCCTTGCCCTGCTCCTGATAAAACACCGCCCGAGGCGGCAGCAATTGCCCCTTTTTTGGCAATATCTTGAGCATATTCTGTTGGATCGGTGACGGGGTTGATGTCGGATGCGCCAACGGCAGAAATAGTGCCTTGCGTACCCGCCATTTTTGCAGCCATTGACATTTTTTGTGCCGCTGACAATGCGTCCGCTGTTTGCTTGGCTTTGCTTGTCATTCCCAAAGGTGTGAGCAAAAGTGGCAAGCCACCAACTACCTCACTTGCAAATGCCGTTTTAGGGTTGGTTTCCCTAAATTGCTCATTTACGCCTTTGATGTAATCACGGGTGTTTGCGTAAGTTTCAGTCGGAGTGGAATCAAAACCACGTTGCAAGATGTCCATTCCCGCAGCGCCCGCACCCGCAATCTTTGGTGCAAAGTTAAAAGTCAGACCTTGAGCTGCTGCCAAACCCATTTTGCTTGGCATTGACAAGTCAGATTGTCGGCCTTGCATCATTGAGGGAGATTCAACCGTTCTATCTACTGCGGGTTGAGAGGCGGGGGTTTGCGTGATCTTAAAAATTGCAGCATTAACTTGGTCATCCGACATGGTGACGGGAAAGTTAACAGGCCCAAAATTGGGAATCTCTACAGTTTTAAATGCTTCAGACATTATTCAACCCTTCCTGTTTCGGGATTGTAGGTCGGAATTCTTGCCTTACCCGCTTTGGTTGAGGCGTTAGTCATGCCCGTTTGAATGGCACTTCTAAACCTTGACATTGCGTTTCTAAACGCATCGGGAGACTGAGCTGTTGAGGCTTCTGTCAATGCGGCTGTGGCTTTAGTTCCCTCAATCTCGGAAATTGCGCCACTTCCCTTCATGCGTTGAACCGCCTCAAGGAAAGCGCCACCTTTAACTTGGTCATACATGGCTTTAAAGTCAGCGCCTTGCGTACCGCCTTGGAATGGCTTGTACTCAAACGGGATGGTTGTGCCGACAACATCCTTCAAACCTTTGTGTTCAGGGATGATAACTTTGCCATCTGCGCCTTTTACGCCAATCATTTGGTCAATTGTGCTAATCAAAGTCTGACCCTGTTGCATGACTTGTGGCAATCCTTGTGCCGCTTCTTGTTGGTTTTTCATTTGAGCAATTTGCACTTCTTGTTGCGCCTTTGGAGACAAGGCGGCAGCCAAAGCCAAATTAGGCGCTACAGGCGGTGCAACGGGTCTAGGTTGCATAGGCGCAACGGGCTGATTGGCGGGCTGCGCAAGTGCTTGTGCAAGTGGTTGAGCCATAGGTTGTGCAACGGGTTGAGCCATAGGCTGAGAAGTTGCTTGAGCTATGTTTGGCGCACCGCCCGCTTTTATTCCAGTATTGAAATAAAGATCAGCCGCACTAATTCCAATTCTTGCCGCTTCATTACCAAGAGAAGCCTTTTGACTTGCACTTAAATTGTTAAATGCACGGTCAGAAAGATCACGCTCTTGTTTCAATCTTGCTTCATTTTGCAACGCATCTTGCGACAATCTTGCTTGAGTATCTGCGCTAACTGATGGCACTAATAAGGAGAAGTCTTTACCACCACCCGCAGTAAACGCTTTCAAGCTATCAGACGTAAATGCGGCGGGGTTAACATTGCCAAAAGGAGATTTTGTACCGCCTTTAAACATTTCTGCGTATGTTGTTGGGTTGTATGCAATTTCACCTTCTTTGAGAATTAGAGGCGCTTTAGGTGCAAGTTGGCTCAAGTACATATTTGCGGCTTGTTGTTGCATACCAGGCGTTTTAAACTCGCTAATCAATGACGGGTCAAGCACGCCCGCTGCTCTTGCGGGCATAGCGGGCATGGTCATCGCCCTTTGTTGGTCAGGTTGCATCTGTGCAAATGTTGACGCAAGGTTTGGATTATCTTCAAAATCCCTTGCGGTTGGCTCTTGCCTCATTTCAGGCGTAGCCGCTTTACCTTGCAAGCCTTGAATCAATCGCTGGATGTCAGAAGATGTATCCGCACGGTATTGCTCACCCAATGCTTTTTGCTCTGATTTCAAACCTTCTTGATTTTTGTTTGACAAGTACATTTGAAGCACTTTAGCCAAACCTTGAACGGGGCTAATTGGGGCTTGGATGCCTTGGTATGAACCCGCTTGAACAGGCTCAAATGCTTGTTGTTGAAGAATCTCAGCCATTTTCTGCCTGCGATCCAACTTTTGTTGTTGCAACTGATAAGGGTTGGCAACATTAAATTGTTCGTATTGATTAGCCATGTTTTTACCCGTTCAATAAACCGTAGTTGACCATTTTGTAACCACTTGGGTGCGTCACAACTGCTTCAGGCATGACTTTCTCGGCCTCATCTGCCATTACGCCTTGTTGACGTTCTCCAAAGATGTCATATTCATAAAGACCGATTCCAAGTTTATGAGTGCCAATGCGCTCAATGTTTGACTTTAGTTTGCGATCAGAGAACATAAACGGAGCTGCCGCACCCGCAAGGCTAAACAATCCGCTTGTTGTGGCATTAGCACCCGATTGCGCAATACCATAATTCTGCATATTAGCCGCACCTTGCGCTTGCGCACCCGCAAACACGGGGGCGGGGGCAATATTGGTTGGGTTGTAGCCTTGGAACTGTGGCATTTGCAATTGTGAGCCACTCATCAAACCCGTGATTTCATTCAAAGGTTGATTGCGTAATTGCAGTTTTGCTTGTAAATCTTGTAAAGCCGCATTGTTACTAAACTGCGCACTTCCAAGATTTTGGTTGTACTGCTGAAGCACTGCAGCATTAGCCAATTGTTGTTGTTGTGCGGCAATGGCTTGATTCTGAGCAAGTGCTTGGTTTTGCGCTGATTGCGTACCCATGCCTTGTTGATAGTTTTGAGCCGCAGCCGCATTTGCAAGTTGTTGGGTTGTTACATTCTGACTAAAGTTCTGTGCCGCTGCTCGGTTGATTGCTTCTTGTGATTGCAAATTCTGTTGGTAATTTTGGTTTATAACTTGATTGCCTAATTGCGTTGCAGACAAGTTTTGACCAAAGTTTTGCGCAACAGCTTGATTTTGAGCTTGTTGAGTAGCCATCGCATTGTTGAAATTTTGCTGTGTAGCTTGATTTCCAAGTTGCTGATTAGTCACATTTTGACCAAAGTTTTGGGCAACGGCAGCGTTTGATAATTGTTGATTGGTTACGTTTTGACCAAAGTTTTGCGCAACCGCTTGGTTTGCCAATTGTTGAGCAGTTACGTTTTGACCAAAATTCTGCGCAGCCGCTTGATTTTGAGCCGCTTGTGTTCCCATACCTTGTTGGTAATTTTGAGCAATTGCGGCATTGATAGCTTGCTGACTTTGCAAGTTTTGACCATAGTTTTGACTTATTGCCGCATTAGCTGCTTGTTGTTGCGCTAATCCTTGAGCTGAATTTTGAGCAATAGCTTGGTTTTGCGCTTGTTGATTTTGCAGATTTGCACCAAATCCCGCTAATTGAGCTTGATTGGCAAATTGTGCATTACCTTGCGCTTGCGCATATTGTTGCGCTTGGGCTTGGTTTGCAGCCGCTTGTTGTTGCAATGCAGTATTTTGATTTTGCGCAAGCGCTGCATTTGCCGCATTAGAAGCGGTCATGCCTTGACCAAAGTTTTGAGCCACGGACGCATTAGCGGCATTTTGCGCAGTTATGCCCTGACCAAAGTTCTGAGCAACTGCTGTGTTTTGCGCTTGTTGAGCCGCCAATCCCTGACCAAAGTTTTGATTGATAGCCGCATTTGTTGCATTGGATGCAGCCAAACCTTGCCCAAAGTTTTGAGCAACTGCTTGGTTTGCAGCTTGTTGTGACGACATTGCTTGACCGTAATTCTGTGTGACTGCTTGATTGGCAGCTTGCTGAGAATTCATTGCCTGACTATAGTTTTGAGCAATAGCCGCATTTGCGGCTTGTTGAGCTGCTAAACCTTGACCAAAGTTTTGTGCAACAGATTGATTTGTTAATTGTTGCGCACTTAAACCTTGACCATAATTTTGGGCAATTGCTTGATTTTGTGCTTGTTGGTTTTGCAAATTAACACCAAAACTTGCCAACTGCGCTTGATTACCAAATTGGCCTGATTGCAATTGTTGGTTAAACCCCTGACCTTGAGCCGCATTTTGTGCTTGTTGAGCCGCCAAAGCACTTCCAAAGTTTTGTTGTTGCCCAAGATTTCCAAATTGACCCGCAGCCAAGGCTTGACTAAAGCCCTGTTGATTTGCCGCAGTATCTAAACCAATTCCTTGCAAAGCCGCTTGAGTTAACAAGTCATTTTGCTGTTGGCTTTGATCTCGCATTGCATTGGTGTATGCCTCACCACCCGCCACCAAACCTTGATTTGCCAAGTTTTGAGCAGTAGCTTTTTGCTGACGTTCCAATTGAGGCGCAAGCCGTGACATGATTGCCGCTTGCCCCGTAGTACCCGCATTAACGGGCATTTGAGCAACATTCCTCAAGTCTAATTGGTTGGTAGAAAGATAATTATTAGGGTTTAGGTTTTGATTGATTTGACCAATATTTCCAATGGATTGTTGCAAGTTGACACCTTGAACGCCTCCTTTTGCCAAGCCATATTGATTAGCGTTTATACCGCCCGCCAAACCGTATTGATCTGCGGCAACATTTCCTTGAGCTAAACCAAATTGATCGCCCGCAACATTACCTTGAGCTTGACCAAATTGATTGCCTGTAACAGTTCCTTGAGCTAAACCGTATTGATTTGCCGCAGTAGTGTTAGCGGCTGATCCAAATTGACCACCCGTAAGATTACCTTGGGCTAAACCATATTGATTTGCCCCAACATCGCCTTGGGATAATCCATATTGATTTGCTCCAATTGATGAGGCAGAACCATAACCGCCCAAATCAGGGCCACCTTGAACAGTTCCATAATCGCCATAAGTTTGTTGCAAAGTTGGGCCTGTTACGCCACCCGTTGCCGTGCCACCTTGAAAATTACCTTGAGCAGTTCCACCAAAACCAAACATTGCGCCTTGGGCTTGACCACCTTGAAAATTGGCGGTAGCTTGTGGATTATTTATAGTGCCTTGTGCCGTGCCATTAGTAACAGCGCCTTGTGCAACACCGTTAGCAACAGAACCTAGTGCTTGACCACTTGCAACATTACCCGTTGCCGTACCATAACCACCCATGCCGCTAGCAGTGCCACCAAAGCCAAACATTGAGCCTTGTGCTTTATCGCCAACAGCATTACCAACCGCTGTTGTGCCTGTAAAACCACCCGTGGCTTTGCCCATTCCCGTCAAATCGGGTGCGCCTTGAATTTTCCCTGCATCAGCAAGTGAGAAAATCCCCGCTGGCCCTGTGTATTCAAAAGGCTTACTAATAATTTTTGATGCACTTGCAAGACCTTGCTCACCAAGGTTTGCCATTCCTAATTGCACACGTTGTTGCGCATCCAACGTATTTTGTGCCGTTCCTGTTAAGTTTTGCGTAATCGTGGGTTGATTTGTAACAGGATCAAACGTAACGGTTTGACCACCTAACGGGCCTTTGACGTTAGGGTTGTTTAAATAACCTTGTAGAAGCGCTGTTTCTTTGTTTGCTGTGCCTTGAGCAGTAGCGGCAGCCGCATAATCAGGCGTTGCGGGCGCAGATGGTTGGGGGCATAAGAAAGCCATGTTTATTCCTTAAATTCGTATGTTTCGCCTGATGGCTCATAGTTTGCTCTTTGAAGCAAAACGCTCAAATCTTGATTTTTCTTGTGGCTAATCATGATTTGACTAACACCATTAACTTTGAGCATTTGCCCCGCTAACTTGAGCAGTTTGCAAATTCCAAGACCGCCCCGATGCTCAGGCAGTACATAATAAAAAACGTCTAGTGCTTGCATTGCGCCATAAAAAGGCGATCTAAACACCATAAAACCCGCATGACCCGCTAATTCACCCGTTTCGGTGCGCAAAGTAAAGTATGCAAAATTGCCCGTTCTTTCTAGCTCAATCATGCCACCCAAATCACTTTTTAGGTTGGCATTGCCATAAAGTTCAGTCCAATGTTTACCAATAAGCACAACGGCTTCGGCTGAAACATCTGCAAATTTTTCCATCTTTGCGTTCATATGCCAGCCCATCCTTGTTGGAAAACCACATCGGTTGAGGCCCACTCAATTTGCAAGCCCTGTGACGCTGATTTTAGCTGAATACCCGCACAGTAGCCAATGCCCGTAACGCCTTGCCAATTGTTCGTGATAATTGTGCCACCCGCCCATAATGAGTTATCCCACACAGATGTGTCCCACAAACCATAAGTTGTTGGGCTAAAGTTTAGACTTCCTGTTGTGTCTGAAACGTCAAAATCGACATTCATACCAACCAAAATGGCGGGGTTGCCATCTGTGAAAATTGATGGTCTTGCCCGTGTAAAGTATTTCTTTACGCCACGGCTTTCATAATAATTAAAGGCTTGCAATGCAACTGCATTGATGTCGTTTATATCGTCAACGTAGCCCTCCCACGCCAAAGCAACATATCCATTGCCACCAAAATAAGGATCATCGTTAAATGTTTCCCAACAATTAGCACTCCATCCCGTGAATCTTGTCCATGACTTTGTAATGGTGTTCATCACAAATTGCTCTTGTGTACCAAGGCCAACAGGCACGTTGATCCACAAAGCACTTTTTTTAGCGTGATAAAGCAAAGCCCAACCAAATGAGTTTTGGTAAAGCGTTGTTGCCGCAGTAATAGCGCCTTGAATCTTGTCAGATAAATTAACCCTTGGGTCAAGTCGGCTTGATTGCAATGCTGAAGCTAATGGCAACAAACCGTCTAAATTTAAAATTAGTAGGTCGCCACCGTACTTGTACAAACAACGCCTAGAAACGGGTGCTCCTAGCTTCCAAACGCCCGCTAAAGCCCATGTGCTTGCAGATGAAGGGTCAGTGCCTCGATAAACAATAATCTCGCCCTGTGACGTTACAAACACAAGGTTGTCGTCAACGCCATAACCAGCGTCAATTGTCCATGCACTAACAGAAACAATGTATCCACCCATTCGGGCAATAGAACTTAGGTCTAAAACCTCGGCAGCGCCACCAACTGAGTTAGTTGGCAAATACCATGCTTTTAAACTATCTTTTTCAATAAACCACACACGGTTTTTAAACAATGTGACATTGTTCAGTTTGTTTGTGGTTACGCCCGTGATTGCAATTGGTGAACTTGATGCGTTGATACTTGCCCAAGTTGTGCCGTTATAAAGCAATGGGTCATCAACGCCATTGCAAGCGTAAAGGAAACTTCCTCCCGCAGTTGTGACGTTGATATGCTCAAAACGGCTATTGGTTAACCCCGTTTTTTCAGCAGCGCCAACAGCGCCTTGGGTTGTGCAGTTGTATATTTTGCCATCAGCAATGCCAAACAATTTGCTTACAGTCCCCGTTTCATACGCCATCAGCGTTTCAACTTGACCTGTAATGCCCGTTGACCACTTACTGTATCCACCACGCAAGTTCACACTTGACACAGTTGGAAAAAAATTATTCATCGTCACCGCATCAGTTGGTGACATATTTGCCAATGAATCACGCACGTTCCAACCGCCAACGGGCGCTGGAATACTCGCTACATTAGCGGCAGTCCTTTGGGCAATTTTTGGCATTACGGTGATGCCCCATATCCACTATCAGGGATATTGTCGTATCCCACTAAAATTGTTCCTGGCCTTGGTGCAAACGACAAGTTAGCCGCAGACATATCCAAAGCAATTGCCGCTTCCATTTCTTCCAAATAGTTGCGATACATTGCCGTTGTGTCAAACCCCTTAGCCTCAAAATATTTGAGCTTGGTGCAAAGAACCATCAAACGGTCAGGATAAATGCAAGTATCAGTGTCAACCGTAAACGATGTTTTGGGAATATCTGCGGCACTATTTGCCCAAGAATTTGCACGGTACTCGTAACCCAAGAATTCAGCGTTAGAGAAGCCAGGCCATATTTGGAAATACTTGCTAAACAAACGCCACCGAATCCGTGGGCCTGTTGCAATGTATCCTGACAATAACCACTCCCATTGTTGGGCATCTTCAGGGCCTAACATTTCCCAATGCTTGTCTTTATCCCACATTGTCCTTGGGATGATGGCCTCATAGTCGCTAGGAAACGCATACTTCATCTTCTGAAAGTATATGGTTGCGTTAGTTCCCGCAGCGGTTGTTCTTCTATCTATGGTGACGGATGTGCCTGAGTCCACCGTTGTAATAAAAGTGTTTTGGTCGATCCCCGTGCCAACCACCATGTAGGTGCTATCCAAACCCGTTGTGGATGGGATACCTGTTATGGTTGTTCCACTACTACTCCATGTGCCTGTAGTGGTTAAATATTCAGTGTAAAACTGCTTTTGCTTTGTAAGAGTTCGCCAAGGGTGTTTGCGCAAGAATTCGTATCCACTTGCGTTCATTAACGCAAGAATTTGGATAACGTCTTGATTAGTATTTCCAGCAACACTTGTCGGTGTTGTCACGCCTAATTCATTGGTAACTTGCTGCACTAACTGAAGCATAGTGCTAGACATAATTTAGACCTCTTTTTTAGGGCGGCCTCGTGTTTTTTCAGACAACAAGGCTTTCATTTGCTCTTGCAATTCTTTTAACTCAGAACGGGTTTGCTCTAATTCAAATGAACTTTCACTTTGATTGCGTCTTAGCAGATAAGCTCTTGCCTTTTCACGCAACCCAACAGCGCCCATTCCGACACGCTGTAGTTGAGCATCGCTTGCCGTAGCAACTTGCTCAACAGTTTGAAACTTTAGAATTTGCAGTTCAGCCATTTGACTGTCTGTAAATTCTTCAGGGCGATCTAGATGCCAATTTTGCAAAGTTGTGCCAATGATCGGCCCACCTTCTGAGTTTTGCATTTGATAGTGCAACCATTGACGGGGAAAGCGCTCTTTATGGTCATCACGAACGGGTTGTTCGATGATGTTGTACTTATCGCCTGGAACCATAATTCGCACAAACGGGGTGTCTTTGTACGGTGCTTTATCAAATGTATAAAACTCAACGTGCAGATGCGTATCTGCGTTTGCAATATCGGAATCTAGTGCCATTTTTTATCCTGTGGGGATTAAGCTGAAGTGACGGATGCCCAAGTTGTTGCGCTTGGAGCAAAAAGAATCATACTCTTTGCTGTTGCCAATGTAACAGATGAAGCTGCTGCATTGATGGTTGAGCTTGTATTGTAAGGGTAAACAGAAATTGTTTGACCCGAATCATTACGAATACCAACCAATGCGCCCGCTTCTGTTGGAGGCAATTTAACGCCCGTAGAAGCAGATGAAGTTGTGATTGTGTTGAACACCGCAGACAATTGCGTTGCAGTAGCGGCAGTTGAACCCAATGCCACAATGCCAACAGCGCCATCGCCAGCGATAGAGACTGTGGACAAAGGCGAGTTACCAGCGCCAAGAATTCGTGAGGGAATAGCCATATTAGTTCCTTAATTAAAAAGAGGCGGTTTTTATGCCGCCCCTTTTATTTTTACACAGATGCTTTAGAGAACCATGCAGTGTCACCACTAACTAGGGCAACTGCGGGCGAGCTGTATGAGCCGCCTGAAGCTGTGACCAAGAATGTGGTTGCGTTGACAGTGCAAACGGCTGTTGAGGCAGGGATAGATGCGTTGGCTTGAGCCAATACATAAATCTTACCGTCAGAGCCAAATACTTCAGCACCCAAAGGGCCAAAGGTAGGAACTGCCGTGCCAGCGCTGTTTAAGTTGGTAGTGACTGTATTATTAAAGTCGATACCAATGAGGGGGGTGATTGTATATGCCATGATTACATACTCCTTTAAGCGATCAGAACGCCACAGAACTGTGGGCCTGAGCTAGTTAAGTTACCAGCCCAACCAATCAACTTAACAATTGCGTCTTGGTTGACGGCTTGACGCTCACCACCAATAGGCACAAAGTTGCGGTCAACGTGGGGACGGAACATCAAATATTTGGTGTTTAAGAACCACATATGGTTTGCAGTAGCGGCTGAACCGATACCACCGTCAAGCACAACATCAGATGCCATGCCAGCGCCATAGTATTTCAATGAAGCAAAACCAGCGCCTTGAGTGGAATTGCCACCATCAGTAACACGCTGAATGGATTGCATAGACTGCAAATACAAACGGTAGTAGTTACTATCGGCAACGATCAAGTCAGGCTTGTCTGTGCCACGAATCAACTGAACAGCCAAAGAATCCATATAAGATTGGATGTTTGAAGCCGAAACAGCAGAACCGCCATCAGTCACGCCAGAATACTTGCTTGAACGCCAGAAGCTGTAGTTCGCACGGTTAATGCCACCGTAAGTACCAGTTGTAGGTGCATCAGGAACTGCTGCGCCCAAACCCGTAATGTTTTTGCCGCTATTGCCTGTGCCATCTGTGTAGATGTCAGCGCCAATGCGGTTAGCCAATTGTGCCTCGGCAACCATCATGCGTCCGTCAAGCAGATCAATAATAGCCTCTTTGCCCGAGTTCTGGATCATTTCTAAGCCAGAGATGGACACAGCGGCAGCGTATTGGGTAATGCTGAACTGAGCAGAACTGATAGGGCTGTTTTGTGAGACGTTCAGCACTTCATAACCTGAATAAGAATTCGTGTTATTAGTTGTGCTGTCGGTGTACATAATCTCTTGCAAGATCACATTACCGCCTGAAAATGTCTTCACATTTCCACGGTCTTTGAGTCTGCGCAAAAGGGCGTTGTTGTTTGTGACGTTATCAGCTAACTCACCAGTACGGCTTTGAATGTTGGTCGCAATGATGTCGCTGATACTGGAATTGGCAAATGCCATAATAATTCTCCTATATCAATTAAAGTCGTGCAGTTATTTGGTCAAATTGCTCTGCCAATAAACTACGTCGGTCTTGAGTATTGTTTTTGGTCGCCATTCCTGGTGTGGAACTCTTTACCGAAACCGCATTAGCCCTTGCAGATTTCGCTGCTCGGTCTGCCGCTACTCGTTTTGCGTTAACCAATTCGGCCTGTTTGCTGACTTGTACGCTGTCAAATAACTCGGGGTCAAGGCGCACAGCTTTTTCATATGCGTCCTCTAACGTCTGT
>Ga0102829_1000055_pt1 | contig 33182 bp, 55 predicted proteins | sample ColrivemetaGS575_FD_84510 | JGI IMG/M metagenome (GOLD analysis project Ga0102829, IMG submission 84510) | Estuarine microbial communities from the Columbia River estuary - Freshwater metaG S.575 | ecosystem: Environmental > Aquatic > Marine > Intertidal zone > Estuary | place: USA: Columbia... | reverse complement strand
AAAAAAACCTCGCTCAATTACGAACGAGGTTAAAACTATCAATAAAGGAAATTAATTCAAGTTTTATTTTTTTACTCTAATCCGTACCACGCAACTAGAATAGTGTTAACGTACTGTTTTTTTCAGTTTCAAATGCTTTATGATTATAAGCATTTAGATTAAAATATGATTTTTTTAATTCAATATTAATACTTTTACGGTCCATTTTTAAAGCTTGACAACCCTCAGAACCAGCACCGCCAAATGGACTAAAACAAACATCTCCTTTATTGCTCCATAATAAATAACAATTTCTTATAACAGTTAATTGCGTTGGTGTCATATGTCTTTCATCGTTGCATCCTCTTGCTTTTCTAAAATTAGAAATAGTATCACTTTCATTTATATCCATCCATACTGGTTCTGCAAGTTTGCACCAAGTATCAAAATCAATATCATTTTTAATTGGCACTTCATTTTTACCTTGTTTTCTAAATGTAATAATATAATCTGCAAGTCCTGGTCTATTAATTGAACTATCTCGTTTTGTTTGACCATGCATTAATTGAGTGTTTTTAGTTCTTATAGCGGCTAATTGCGGACTTTTACGAATCATAACCTCAGCATGAAAATAAAAACCATTAGATTGAAATAAACGAATTAAATCACCTCTTAAATCTTTGATTGATAAAAACCCATCTTTTCCAATTCCAGTAGTACCTTGCATTATATGCATTGAAACTAATCTACCGTTTTTTAAAACCCTATTTAATTCAGGAACTAAATATTGAAAGTGTGCAAAAAATTCATCATCATTTTTAACATTTGAAAAATCTCTAGGATCATCGGAATAAGTATATAAGTCTGAAAATGGGGGACTAAAAAAAGAATAGTCAACACTACTATCTTTTAGTTTTTTAATTTCTTCTACACAATCACCATTTAATAACCAGTAATTTTCTGTTTTTATTTCAGTTTCTTTTACTTCGTCAATTTCAATATTTTCTTTATAATTCATATCTGCGGTATATTTAGCCATTTGTTTAATTCTTTCAAAGTGTTGTTCTTGTTTTTTCAATATTGTATTTCTAACATTAATTTGCGATTCAGGTATTAAAATATGAACCGTTACTTTATTCTTTTGTCCAAATCTATAACATCTTCTTACTGCTTGATAAAAAGCCTCAAATTTAAAATCATAACTCATAAAAATCATTTGATTACAGTTTTGATAGTTCATACCAAATGAAGCAATAGAAGTCTTTGTAATTAATGTTTTAAATTCATTATTTGCAAAACCATTTAAATACTTTGCTTTATATTCAGGTTTATCAGAACCTTGCACATTTATAGCATTATCTAATTTTTTAACAATTAAATCTGTTTCTGAATTTTTCAATCCCCAAATTAACCATTGATTATCATTTTGATTAACTAATTCAATTGTTTTTTCAATTCTTAAATCAAATGAACGATTTAAATCTTTATGTAAATCAGTAGCACTTACCGCAACCTCGCCAAATAAAGTATCGGTATTATTTTCAACTGGTATAATATGCTCAATAAATTCAATTTCAGGTAAATCATAACCATCATTATTAAAACCTAATGTTTTTGGGTTATCACAAGCCATCGACCAAGTCGCTATATATTTCCAAAAATCATCAATAGCATGTTTTCGAAGTCTCCATTTATCATTTGTTTTTATCTTTTGATCTTGAACAAAAAACATTGATTTCATATTTTCATAAGTATCATAACCGAAAAACTCTAAATGTTGACCTAACTCAATATGATCGTTTGGTGAAGGTGTAGCAGTACAAGCTAATTTATAAGGAGTTTTTTTAAAATTATCAATTATAAACTGGCTTGTTTTTCCTGTATTATTTTTTAAAATACTACTTTCATCTAAAACAACTCCAGTATATTTTGAAGTATCAATATTTGATAATTGGTCGTAATTTAAAACATCAATATTTGAATTATCTATACCAAATTTAAGAAACTCTTTTTTTGTTTGTTCAACAACTGCAAGAGAAGTTAAAACTAAAACATTTCCTTTCGTTTCTTTTACTACTTGTGAAGCCCATTCTAATTGCATCAAAGTTTTACCCAAACCACAATCAAAGAATAATGCAAATCTGCCTTTATTTAAAGCGGTTTTAACTGCATATTTTTGGAAGTCGAAAAGATTGATATTTAATTCATTTTCATCTATATCGAATCCACTCGATATAAAAGTTTTTTTCTTTGTTTCAAGAAATTTTGTGTAATCATTCATAATTTTTAGTTTTAATTTGTGCAAATATAGTTAACTTTTTTTAATTAAAGTACCTTTTTATTATTTTTATTCACCATCATCGCAAATATATTTACTTTTAAAATTAGTTACATTAAAGCCGAATAACTCTCGTTTGTTGTGCTTCATTAGTACTTTGCTTCGTAGATGTTCACCGTATGCTATTTCTTTTATGCTTTTAATCGTTTTAAAGAAGTTGTACAACTTTCTATGATTATTTGCTCCATTACTATGCAAATAACACTTAAATCTTATCTCTCTATCCATCTCACTTAACTTTAAATCCATCGTTCCATACATAAAAATTGTTCTCAATCCATTTCTCAAATGATATTGTAATAGCATTCATTTGCTCTGCTACTGCTTCTTTTTCGTCCTCAGGACATTTGTAGAAGATACTATTTATATTTTGATTCAATACCTTAACAGCCTCATTTGTATAATGCTCAGGAAACACTTTGTTAAGGTCTTCAAGGTACTCAACGAACACTGGAAGACATCCAGCAATAACACAAGCCTTAACGTCGAAGTTGTTTTTATCTTCTAAGTACATTTGTTGACGATATTCTTTCGCTAACTTTCTTTTGTGCCTAATTTGTTTAATATCTTTCATAGTACAAGTTTTTTTAAATCAGATTTCAAACTGCTAGTAACCTCACGAAAATATTTATCACTCTTTAGTTTCTGATATTGACCTAAATAGTAGATGATAGTATCGTGCTGCAATTCAAAGAAACTTCCAATAAATTGTAGAGTCATCGTTGTATTCTGTTTTAAGTAGTTCACAAGCACTATTCTATTATAGACTAACATTTGCTTTCGGCTTCTATTTTTAAGCCCATACATATCAATTAAATCTAGTAACTTAATCGGTGTTTCTTCACTTGGCTCAACTTCTTCTGTCGGTGTGTATTCAAGGACTTCGTTAACAAATTTGTCTAAACCGTTTAAATCAAATTGTATTTTGGTGTTAAACCTAATCGACTGTAGGATATTCAATTCATATCCCAAATCTTTCAGCATTTGTAAGTTCTTCATAATTTTTCTATTTCAGATTTAACTTCTAACCAATATTCCATTGTTGAATATACTGATGTATTAAATGGATTGCTATGAGGATTTGAATTTATTATCTCATCAACTGCAATTAACGCCTTTTCTTTTGTGGTAATACTCATATAATACATTCCATTACTATCATCTGCTATAATAGTAAATTTTCTAATTAACTCTTTTGCTTTTTCTTTTGGTGTCATATTGTTATCGGTTTTTCAGCTAATGCAATTGCTATTGTTTCACTCTCGAATCTCATGTTTTTATACAATTCGCTCCATTGTATTTGGTAGCCTTTATCGAATAATAGTTTCTCCATTTCAGGTGTGTACCAGCCTAATAAACTAACTTTATATTCTGTAATATCTACGTTAAAGAAGTTTTCTAAATTCAATTCGTAGTGTAATTTTGTCACTAAGTCTAATTTTGTTTTCATAATCTTATTTGTTTTTTGGTGTGTAACTATTTTTGTCAAATCCTTGTTTTACTTTTGCTAATTCTGTTGAGTACATTCCGAAGAACCACATCGACCATTGATTAAAATTCTCGGGTCTGTCTTTTGGAAATACTGTTTTTGAGATTCTAATTGTTTTCATAATTATTTAGTTTTTAGTTGTTTATAATTTTTTAATTTCTTCTTTAACTAAACACCACCAAGATATATCATATAATATTTTAATTTCATTTAGTATCTCATCAACTGCAATTAAAGCACATTGTTTACTATGTTGTGGGTGCATTATACATAATGGTTTAATAGGTTCTAGTTTAAATTTTTCAACTAGTTGCTTTGCTTTTTCTTCTGCTTCCATAATATTAATCTTGAATTTGTATTGATTTTTTATTTTCGTATTTCTCACTAATTACAGTAAATAAAGCAACTTCTTTTGTATCTCCTAATTTTACTAATGAATTAAATAATTCTAATTCTATTTTATTAAAGTTAAATAACACATTGTTAAATTCTTTTTCTGTAATCTCTGATGCTAGTTTGTAAATTTCTGTTTTCATAATTTCTAAGTATTTCGTTTTTGTATACTGCAAATCTACGGAACATATATTGATCTCACAAGTTTTATTCACATTATTTTTAAAATAATTAACAAAAAAAAATAACTGCCTAATATTTAGACAGTTATTTGTATCGGTTATACAACATTTATGCGATATTGTTCGGGTAGTAGGTAGTTACCAACAATGCTAAAATTCCAGTTCCAAACGAACTTTGCGAATTGAAGCATCGGTAAGTAACATATCCATTCTATTCTGTGTCAATATACAAGGAACTGTCCAAGTGTTTAAGTCATAGTCGGCAAATTGCACTTGATATGTTACTTGCCTTCTTACTGCATCCCTTAGAATTTCCTCTAATGAAAGCACAGTTGGTAACACAGTATAACCGCAATTGGCGGTGGTATCTGTGGTTGTTGCTTTTGTGTCATTTTCCATCTTTATCTGTATTTTGAAAGTTATTACTATTTAATCGCCAACTTCGGTTATACTCAACCGTTAGCAGAAACTTACTACGACTACAACAAATCTAAATTTTCGTAGATATTACCGACTACTTCTGAAATAGATAGATTGGTGTCTAACAAAGAATTAAAACCTATAATTCCATCATATCCAAAAGTTCCATATTTAAAAACTATTGTTTCATTTGGGAAATCTTCAAATGAAACAATATCATATTCGTAAATTTCTTTACCATTTTTATCTTTACAGCCTGTAAACTGCATTACAATAGAGTTTAAATCTCTACATATTGCATTAAAAGAAAGACCTAAAACAAAATTACCTTTTTGATTTTTAGCAACAACGCCATTTTCAATGTTATCGTACATAAATTTTGTTTCTAAATTCCAACTTCTAAACTTTAATTCTCTTGACATATATTTTATTATTAATTGTATAAAAAAAGCATCTGCTAACAGCAATTAAGAGCAACGGCTGAAATATACTGTGTTTGTTAAGCCGTAGCACTTAGTTGCAAAACGTTAGTGGCAATATGATGTTAGTTGCCCGTTTTACCATTACAATCTTCACATTTGCCATTATTTAATACTGAACTGAAAACAAAATCTCTTTTTTTTGTTTCTTGAAGTGTTTCAATTTTAACTTCATATCCTTCATTTGTAAACTCTGTAAACTCTTTTTCTGTTTGTTTAGTAATATAGTCTATATGAGAAGCTAAAACGAATCCTTTACAGTTTGTGCATAATGCAACTTTTGACTTTTTATCTATTAAATTCATATTGTTTTAAAATTATTGTTTGAAATTAAATACAGCCACTAACAGCATCTAGCAATTAGGCTTGAAAATACATATTCCAGAAAGCCCAATAGCTAGTTGCAACCCGTTACCTGCAAGTGCTACATTAGTGCTTCGTATCAAACTTTCGTGTTCAAAAATTTTAAATAAAAAGCCACCGCACTTTTGTTTTTTCAAAACAATTTGTTTTTTTGTTCTCGTTCCCATTCAAGTATTCGTTTTAATCCTTTGTTATAGTATTCCTTTTCTTGCTCCATTACAATATACTTTCTATTCGTATTTAAACAGGCTATTGCAGTCGTTCCGCTTCCTGCACAATTATCAAGTATCAAATCTCCTTCATTAGTGTATGTCTTAATCAAATACTCCCAAAGAGTTGTCGGTTTTTGCGTAGGGTGTATTTGCTCATTCACATATTGCGTGTTTCTAAAAAACTGCACACTTCTTGGAAATCTAAATCCATCATTATTATTTCTGTTTCCATATCCAGTTGAAAATTCATCACTCTCTTTATATTTTGGTTTGTTCCTCCCTTTGTATGGTTCGCCATTTTCAAATTGTGGGTAGTAATTTATTTTACCTTTGCCAAAAACCAAAATATTTTCGTGTGCTTTCATCGGTTGCACTTTGCTTAATGCGTGTCCTGTTGCTTTTGGCTTTTCCCAAATCCATTCGTATTTGAATAATGATGTATTGCTCATTACCAATGCACTTGTAAATGGCTGTGAGGCAGTCAACACTATTGCTCCATTTGGCTTTATAATCCTTTCGTATTGTTCCCAAAGTTTGTCAAATGGTATTATCGTATCCCATTTACAAGCCGTTGTTCCATAAGGTAAATCACAAAGTATCATATCAATACTTTCATCTGCTATCAATGGCATCAATTCTAAGCAATCTCCTAAGTGTTCACTACTTCGGTTAGTGCTTATACTATACCATTCTTTTTGTTCGTCTGTATCTAAGTTAAAATTTCCCACGCTTTTTTTATTTAAAATTTTTATTTCGTTCTTCGTATTAAGTTTGTCCTAAATTAACCGCACCAGCAGGTAACACCACCTATACGCAAGTTTTGTGAAAAACAAAACCTGACGCATAGCTGTAACCGTTATACGCTATTTCTGAAATGACTTAACCACTTCTTTAAATTCGCAAATTCTCTCAATTGGTATCAATGCCTTGACTATCTTTGCGTTGTTTATCTTCGGGCGACCTGCTTTCTCGTAGGTAATTGGAACTATCTCCGTTACATATTTCTTCTCTTTCTTCATAATAAAAATTTGGTATTGTTTCTTTTTCTTTGTGTGTACGGAGTAGCAATATTAACACTACTCCGATACAAGATGGAATTAAGACTTTAAACATTCTTAATTGATATTGAATTTTTGCTAAACGTAATAATCGGACGTTTAAGAATTTCTCCAGTTGATTCATCTAAACTTGTCAATGATGATAAAGCAACTTGTTTATATTTATCCTCAATCTCTTTAAGGTTAGCCTTAGCGATTTGATACTCCTCAATGTTAGAATAGTCAATCATACGTCTACCCTCTACTTTTGTAACTTTAAAATTACCGAAGTTAAAAGTTTTTTCTGTACGTTTTTCGGCTTCTTCTATTGCTAACATTTGCACCTCTATTTTTACTTTCTGAGCTAAGTCTTCAATCTCTTTTGCTTTTCCGTAAAGTTCTAACGGGTTAAGTTCTCCATTTCTAACCGCTTCGATTAATATCCCGAAATAGTCCTGTAATGTTGTTGGTGTTACTTCTATAACGCTTTGTCTTTGTAAATTTTCCATGATCTTATTTATTAGTTATTTCGTTAATTTCTAAAATTTGTTTAGGTGTTAATGTATAGGCTTTAATTAATTTGTCAAATACATCTAACTCTAGCCCTTCATATCTTGCAACCGCTTTGTCAAAAAGAAGTTCTGAGCAAATTGGCAACTGTTTAGGTTGCGGCTGACTTGCTTTTTGACCGTCGTCGTCGTCCGACATTAACGATAAAATCGCAGAAATTTGATACCTACGAAAATAGGTTATTTGACTACCGAGTGCTTGTGCGGTTAAGTTTGGGCTTAAGTCGATACTACTCTCAATCATTTCCCCGTTATCAATGTCAATTATTTGCGTGTAAACTTTACCGTCTTTAATAGGTTGTAAGAGTATTAAACCTTTCTCTAGTAGTATCGGCTCAACTGCTTCGATTAATGCGTTTAAATCGGCATAAGTATTTTTGAAATGCGGGTTCTTTGCGTTCTTCTTAACGATACCTATTTCTTTCTTTGCTTCGTGTATTTTTTTGTAGATTTTCATAATTCGTTTTCAATTGATTCGTAAATAATTTTTTCAATTTCAAGTAATTGGTCGTGTTCAAACATTTCACTGATTTCCGTTTCTTGCACATAAATAAACAAGTCATACATATATCCACCCTCAGCAGGTTGCCAGTAAGTTTGCTCATTGTAAGGTTCTAGTTGATACTCACATCTTAATTGTACATCTCTGTACTCGATTGTTGTTTCCATAATTTTTTGTTTTTAGTTATTACTTCGACAAATCTACGAAACTTATTTTAATAAACAATACCTTTTATTATTTATTTTAACAAAAAAAAAGCGAGTAGTATAAAACCACTCGCCTTAATTAACCTAAACCTAAAATTATGAATTACAAATATACTATTTTTTAATGAATAATACTGATTCTGCTTTTCTTCTTCTAACTAAACCTGGTAACTCTTTTCCTCCACCCATAATATAATGGCTAGTCCACCAATTAACGATATTCATTTCGCTGAATTTTTCATTGATCATTTTAAATAACGTCTTTGAACTTCCACAATTCCAACAAAATGAAACCAAAGCATCAAATTGACTCTGTGTTAATGGTACTTTAATGGCATCTAAGACAGTCTTTTCGTATTTAGGTAGTAGGCTTTCAAATAACTCCATTGCTTGAGGTAAAGTTATCTTATCACCTATTTTAACCTTATTACCGTTTAAATAAAAAGTGTTACCTACTCCAATTGTAGGCACTCCAGCAGGACATTTATAGGCATTTAATTTTATGCCCTCAAAACTTATGATTAGTTGCTTACCGTTTTCTGATGTTTTCATTTTTCTCAATTAATAAAATTACTACTATCGCTAATAATATAGCACTTGCTGAAATCACTTGTTGTACGTTGTTGCGTGGTTAATAACATCTCTAGTTAATATCCCTAGTGTTACATCTACTAATGTCTTAATAACTGGCTTAGTATCTAATATTCCCGAAGCGGTTATAACTCCTAACATCGAAACTAAGATAGTTTTGAACTGACCTTTAAATCTGTTGTCTGTTGTACTTTCTGCTTTAATTTTGTCAAATATTTTCATATCAATTATAATTTATTTTTGCAAATTTTCCGTTTAATGCTTCAAATGTAGTCAACATATCTTTAGGTAACAAGTCAATTCCCATTGAATACATCTCATAACAAGCTAATATTTTTTCAAAGTTGTTTTTATGGTATGAAGAAGAAAAGATACCGTTTATTCTATTTTGAAAAGAGACAACAACATCGTATCTGAATTTCTCAAACAATTCAATTACATAGTCAACATCACTATTGCTTATTCCTTTCTCTAGCCAATAAGCTCGAATTTGCTTAATATACTCCTGGTGCATTCCCCACATTTCCGAAAGTACTAATTGCTTTAATTCATCACTAGATATTTTACTAAAATCGTTATCCAAAAATTCAACAAATTTATCGTAACAAACTTCACATTTAAATTTAGCAAAATCTGTACACATCTTAGATTTAACAGCATCATATTTTCCATGAGAGTAGAATTTCATGTGAGATACGTCTTGCTTAACTCGTTCCAAAGTGTTAAATATATCATGCGACTTCAAGTCCTTAATGTCTTCCTCCACTTCTTTACGAGTAATTAACTTACTTATATCTTTATGAAAGTAGTACGTTAATATTCCTAAAACTATTACTATAAATAGTAAGTAAGGCGGTAAATTAATATGTGTTAAGAAATCGAACATTATAAAATTATTTTTTTAAAAATTACGTTCTCATTTTATGTTTGAAAACGTAATTTTAATATTTTTGTTATTTATTTTTAATCATTTCAACACAAGCATTCAGTTGTGATTGTTCCTCAACTGTGAAAACTTCCCAAACTAAGACTTTCACGTTATTACCGTTTAAATCTTGAGTTATGATTCTCATATTTTCAGTCATTTTCAACTGTGCTATGATTTGTCCTATTTCTACTGTTTCCATATTTTTATTTATTTATTAGTTTATTAGTTTATTAGTTTAAAATTGTATTGCCTTGTGCATCTGCTGTATTAGTTTGACCATTTACTACACCTGCACTTTTTAAAAGTGAACTACCCTTAAGGTTGTTTCCAGAAATATATATAACGGGAGCTCCTGTTGAATATAATGCTACAGCACTAGAGCTTGTTAAATAGAAGGTGTTACTGATAAATCTAGTCCCATCTTGAATTTCTCCAGCAATTCTACCTGATGCTGAATTTAATAATGATGTAAAATTATTATTAGCAAATATACCGTATGGATATAATAAACACATATCTGTTTCAGAAATTATTGTACAATAATTCATATTTCCACCAGAAGCATAATTATTTACATATGAAAGAGAACGCAAAGTACAGTTATTAAATACACTATTTCCACCACCTCCACCAAAATTATATACCGCACTTGCCCTAGAATTAAAAGAACAGTTATTAAATGTTAATCCATTTTGAGAACCATCTATAATTCTATTTGTTAAACTGTAAAATGTTGAGTTATTAACAATTCCTGCACCAGAGTTTGAATAACCACTAGAACCATTTGTTTTTATATTACAACCATCTACTAATGGAACTGAAGCAATAGCACTACCTGTGGTTGACGTTGAATTTATAGTTGAGTTAATAAGTGACGCTAAAGAACCAACTGCTGCGCCAGAAGTACAATTAACTGTGACGTTAAAAATATCTCCTAATGATGCAAACCCATAGACACAATCATTTCCTTTAAAATTTAACCCATATACTTTACCTATTCCATAGTATCCGTAAGAACCTGTTCCACTTCCTCCTGCTAATGAACTATTAACTAAAACATTTCCGCTTAATATAGTAGATGAACTTGATATATAAATAGCAATCTGACCACTAACACCTTTTTTAATTTCTCCATTTAATAGTTGAACGTCACAAGCTACGCCATTATCAATTATTCCAAATCCAGTAGTAAAAGTTAAGGTATAACCATTATAATTAATATTTACACCTGTTTTTAAAATATGGTTTGCTATTGATTCAGTTTGTGAACCAAACATTTCAATAGTTTTACCTGATGCAGCTGCCGCTACAGCTAATTGATAAGTTGCATAATAAGTATAAACACCACTTGCATTAGCTATTCCCCATATACCGCCTGATGAACCACTCGCAGGAGTTCCCCAAGTCCCATCGTCTTTTAAAAAGTTACCTACATTTGTACCTTTTGGTACGAAACCATGTTTTGCGGTTGTGAAATTGTTAGTCGTTATGTCAGTAGTTGTAATTGTAGCATCTGAGATAGTTTGGTCGCCCGTATTTGTTCCGCTTGAAGTCCCTGAACCCGTTACCTTAGCATTTATCTGTGTTTGAATTGCACTTGTTACGCCTTTAACGTAAGCTAACTCTGCTATACTTGGATAAGTAGCTACGGATAAAGTTAATAAATTCCCACTTGCGTCGAAATGAGCAATTTGATTGGGTGTTACATTGTTTGAAACAAAACCACGACCTAAGGGTAAGGTTATAACATTACCAGCTGAAATACCAACATAACCGCTAGAAGCATCTTTGCCCGAAGTTAATTGATAACCGCTCAAATCTTGGTCTCCCGTATTAGAACCTGATAATGTAGTTACACCTAATTTACTTTTAATCGTTGTAACCGTTTCATCTCCCGTATTCGTTCCGCTTGTATTACCTATTAATGTACTTTCTGCACTTGTAATAAGTCGACTACCTACAACTTTATCAACTTTATCTGTTAAAGCATCAAAAACAGCATCTTGACTAGGTGCGGTTGTAGTTACTCCATTTGTTATTGTCTGAGCAACCGCAGCACCAACTAATTGATTACCCGTTACATATTTTAAGTCGTAATCTGTCCCATTTGAAACACCAACTATAACCAAATCATTTGCTCCAATATTAGAGCCTTTAGCGGTTAACTCCGATATTTTTTTAATTACTGCCATATTAATTAATTATTTTAATTTCGATTGAATCACTACTTAATAGACCATCTGATAAAGCACCAGCACCCGTCCAAGTATAAATTGTTATTACCGTTGTACTTGTCATCCCATACTGAAACAATCTAGTTACTGCTCCACCGCTATTTTGAAAAAAAAGAAAAGTATTATTTGCTGTAAATTCTGCTACTGAGTTTGTAATTGTATATGTTCCAACTGCTGTACGTGCAAATGTTAAAGTTCCCGTTAATTGCGAATAACCTCCCGAAGTAGTTGGTGCTGCGGTTCCCGTTTGTGTAATATTTGTTATGTAAACTTTGTACGGAACAATCTGATTACCTAGTATTTTCTTTGTTGTAAATATTGAGCCATTCCAATCGTCAACCATCATAACATCGGTAGATTTTAACGCTCCCGTTTTTGCTGTGAAATCTGTAAATTTTCTTTCTATTGACATGATTTATTAACGTGTTTTATTAAAATTGTGTTTAACATAAATACCAATTAGTTAAATCTGTTTTTGTTTTAGGTGCTATATCCTCATCTATATTTGTCAAATACTCTGGAAACAAAGGATAGTTAAATGACATATATTTTATAAAACGTTCGGCATAATTCTCCGCAATTTTGCGTTCTTTCTCTACCAAATAATCTACTTCATTCTTACTTACAACCTCGCTATTTTCTGCACTATGTTTGTACATTCCTTTATTCGTAATTGAGTAAGCAATAAACGGGTACATCTCAACAGCTGTAAAGTGAATTAACATAGGCTTTACAAAATTCGTTATTAAGTTACTGTAATCACTTGTTAAGGTGTTGTTTTGGTAATCTGTTTTTAACTTGTTTAACAAATTACTACCTAGATATTGTTGAATGTAAATATCTTGAGCAATCTTGATAAAATGAACTGTCTTGTCGGGGTCTAAATTCCCATTTAAAGCAGTAAACTTTACTAAATCTTTGTTTGAAATTAATAGTACTTCAGCCATTTTATAAATTATTTAGGTAAAAAGCCTCTATTAGGCATATCAATAGGACGTTGGTAAACTCTCGAATCATTAACGGGTGCAATCTCTCCCAACTTTCTACTTTGTGAAGCTGTGTAAGTTTGTGCTAAAGGTGAATTTACATCTGATTTCTTTAAATAAGTTTCACGAACCCAGTAATGATGACAGTTTCCTCCACCTTTGAATAAAAATCTATCGAATGTAATTGCTCCATTCGGTCCCCATCCAATTACTCTACCATCTTTATTTGTGTAACTATCCCCTAAGTTAGAATTACTCATATTAACAATATCCTCTTTACGATATACTTTTTTTTGTTGGCTCATTTTAACACAAAAAGAACGTTCACCAGGTTTATCACCAGCATATCTATAACGAGTTTTAAAAATGTTTCCATCTTGTTCACTCTTTGCGTTACCTCTTGCAATACCCGTGCTAACTAACTTTGCTAAGAATGATTTTTTAGGCTTTAAGTTTTCAATTTCTTCGTCTAAAGTAATTTCTTCATCGTAATCAACTTTTCTTGAATCCACTAAAAGCCATTCATCGTTTATCTCTTCACCTATACTTTCAAAATCAAATACCTCAGCACTTAAAGTAGTTTGTTGCGGTGCTTGTTTTATTTCTCCATCTTCATCTAAAACATTTAACTTTTTAAAGTATAGTTTTAAACTAATTCCATTAACCGCTAGTATCTTATCAAAAGCATCTATAATCAATTCTTGAAATGGTCTAATAACCATATTATCAAATAGTATAGCACTATTCTTTAATTCGTCTGCATTTGAGCTGAATCCTGTACTTGTTGAAATACCAAATAATAATGGACTTGTTACGTTATGACCTACTAAAATCTTGTTTCTCGCTTCATCACTTAAGTATTGATATTGGTCCGCAGCCTTTTGCAATTGAATAGTATCAATAGTAGTTTTCGCTTCGGGGTTATCGTTAAATGAAATAATAACTTTTTTACCCGTAGAACCAGTTAACTTGTTTGTAACATCGTCCGATATTTGTCTTTTTTGTTCGGGGGTCGCTTGTCCATTATTAAAATTTAAAATACTGGTCGGGGCAAAGGAGTTACTAACCTCATTTATAAGGTATTCACTAACTTTCTCCTCTAATAAACAATAATCCAAAGCACCTTGATAATCAACATATGAATAGTACTTCATGCCAGCACTATACGGTTGAATCATTAAAATCTCAATTTCACTTTTTGAAGTTCCAAAAGCATCAAATCTAATTGGCTTGTACTCTCTAGTTTTTTGCCAATTGTCTGAATAGTAATAAGCCACCACGTCCCCATCTTCATTGCATTTTGCAGAACGAACTAAATTAACGGGCAAATGTAGAAACTGCTTAACCGTTCTATCTTTGTTGTAATGAACTTGAATAGCACTTTGACCTAACATTTTAGTATCACTAATAATACGTTTAATATCGTCCTTAGAAACTAAACTTAAAAAGTTAGCGTAATCCGTTGGTTTTTGCGAAGCATCTAAGGCTGTAATTCCACGACCGTAAATAAGTTTGCAAATATTATTTATTACTGCGTTATTTGTAGCCGAATTTTGAAATCGGTCTATCAAAAAATTATAATGGTTATTACCCTGACCAAAATCAACCCAACCCTCATTTCTTTGTTCAGTAATTACGGGAGTAGTATACTGACTTAACTCAATTACTTTATTCATATATTATAAAATCATTTGTCGTTTCTCTCTTGTTATAAATACCCTCGTTAACCGTATATGGTAATGATTGGTCCGTAACTAAAACTTTACCTAAAAAGCGAGTATTTGTTTTAGAATCTCTGTAAATTCTCATTACATAAGTATGTCCCTCAATCAATCCACTAAAAGCAAGTTGAATTGTATTATAGTATTCAGAACTAGTAAAACTAGATACATTATAAGTAACACTTGTATTTGTTTGTTCATCTGTTAATTCTAGTTTATTATAATCTGTGTAAGAAGTATTTACCCTAAAATTAAATATAACATTTGTTTGCTCGTCCTGAATTGGGAAAACGTCAAAATCTACATCCTCCGTTCTAGGGACAAAATTAAACGTTTGTGCTGTCGAATCTGTTGTTAATACTATCATATTGATTAAACGATAATTTTATAAATTGTATTCAAAAAAAAAGGCTACCGATTAAGATAGCCTTTAAAGTAGTAGTAGTAAGTATTAAACTGTAACCATTGTAGCACTTGTAAACAATGTTAACATAGCCGCTTCTGTTGTAGCATCTAATAAATTAGCATAACAAACTTCTTGACCTTTGAAAGTTAAAGAATAACCGTTAAAGTCAGCCATTTTTCCACCGCCTGAAATTTCTCCACCCGTTACATCTAAGCCATTCAACAGACCAGCAATATAAAACTTCCCGTTGTAATCTTGTAGTACGCAGTGAGGCATAGAATAAGCAAGTAATTTTACATTCTTGGAAGTTGCAGCATCTTGTTTTTTTAATTTGATAGATAAATTTTGCTCAAAATAAGTTGTCCCAGCGAGTGGGTCCGCCATAATGTTTTGATTAAAACTATTTTCTCCCTTTAATTCAAATTTGTAAAGTGTATCTACATTTATAATTGTATCAATTACATCTGTGTTTGTCGCATCATAAGTAATATCACTTTTTACAATTTGATTATTGATAAAGTAAAGTGCTTTGAATCCACCTACTGAATCTTTATCTTGTTCTTTTCTTCCGTTAGCAATTGTTATTGGCATAATGTTTTTTTTATTAAAAAAGGGGTAGTGTATTTCTCACCACCCCCTTAGATTATTAATTTAATTAATTACTATCCTCCGTAAAGAACACCTTTAGTCGCTTGACCTACAAATACACCCATTGTATAAATTGCTCTTACGAATTGAGTATCTCCGTCGTTAACCAATTTACCAACCTCAAATCTGTTGTAGTCATCTGCTAAATCTGTACACCAAATAACCGCTGCTTTTCTTTGTGCATAAGCCATTAAGTTGTTTGGAGTTGGTACGAAAAGAACCTCAACACCGTTGTAGAAACATCTTGAGTTATTATCTCCTGATTCAAATTGGAAATTAACTTGTTGTGCTGCTCCCGTTGCGTTGTTAGCAATTCTAAATAATTGCTTCCAAGCTCTTGGTGCGTAAATACAAACTGGTGAAACTGTATCTGCTAAATTCTCCGCAGGAATAGCAGCGTAAATTTTTGCCATTTCAGCACTTGCATTTGCAGCAGTTACTGTTGTTCCCGTTACTTTGATATATCCACCTAATGCAGAATTATCGTAAAGAACTTTTGAGAATACACCGTCAACCAAACCAGCAGTCAAAGCAGCAACAGCAGTTTGAGTTGCAGCAGTCATAGAACCTTGAGAAGCACCAGGAGTTAATGCAGCGATTGCTGTTTTTTGAGTTGAAGTAATACCACCCCAAAAGATTGATTCACCATCTTGAGATACGTTTGGTGCATATTGTGCTAATACAGTAGAAGCAAATTCAGAAGATTCAATGTTGAACGCTCCCGGATTCATTGAACGACCAAAACGACCAGCTCTTAATGATTCTTGTAAGAATGTTTGTTTATACTCTAATTTTGTAGGTGTAATGATTCTGTCAGTAACAGTCATCGAACCTGAATTAGATAATGCAGCACCCGTATATAATTGTGCTGTTACATCAACTCCCGCCTCTGTGATAATTGTACCCGCTTTAACGTCCGTAGCGAACGTTACATAGTTATCTGCAATCGTCTTGTTTGCAAATAATACTTCTTCTAAGATAGGCTCAACTGCCTTACCTCTAATGTCAACCGACGTGTAACTAATAGCCATTTTTTATTTGTTTTTATTTTGTTTATAATGTTTTAAATCTTCAATTAACCATTCAATTTGTTCTACGGTTAATTTCCCTTTGCAATATGTTTTAATTGTTTTTGCACCCAATGCTTTTAAGAACATTTCGTAATTTACACCCGTTTTAAATGGGTCTACAAAATTATCCATTCATTCTGCTTTTTGCGTATCTATATCTCTCTAAAGATGTCATAGATTCTAAGTTAATCACTTCCTTTTTTTCGGGATTGTGTTTGATTGGTTTCACTTCTTCCAATTCTACAACCTCAACTACTTCTTCAACCTTAGATAGTTCTAAAATCTTTGCTTCCAACTCTTCAATTTTCAACTCCAATTTTGAAAAGTGTTGCTCCTCAACTGTTGAACGAACGATTTTTTTCGCTGTTGTTTGTTGTTGTACTTTCTCCGCTTCAACTGGCACTTCCGTAGGTTCTACTATTTCAGCTTCTTCCTCTACCATTTCAACTGAAGCAATGATCCCTTCAACTTCAACCTTTAAAATTCTCCCATCTGCTAACTCATACTCCCCAATCGGCAAAGGTACTGGCTCTGTTTCGGGCATAACGATAAAAACCGCTTGACCCTCTTCAAAACTTTCCGCTTGTATTGTAGTCATACCGTCCGCTAATGGTAAATCTTCCAATTTTGTTTCCATTCCTAAAAATGCTTTAATTGTTTTTAATGCTTCTTTAACATTTTCTTTCATAACTTTTTAACATTAATTTATTGATTTGTATTTATTTATTTACTTAACTTATTGATTTATAATTCAGTAACTATTACGTTAAAGTGTGCTAATGTAACATCGTTTGAAGATTGATTTTTAACCCATATTTCTAAGTAATCATTAACCGCCATGTTTACTACACATTGAATTGGAATAGATTGTGCTTTTCCACTACCTGAGCAAGTTGCATCTATTTCGCTTGAATCTACTTTAAGACCGTTTTTAAATACTGCAAAATTTAATATGTTATTATTCCCACTTGTTACTGATATATTACATTCTGCTTTTACGTTTCTAGAATTTACCGTATTTGTAACTCGATTATTTGTGTGTGTAAAATTGTCATTGTATAAACCTAATGTAGTACTTGAATTTAATTTATAAAAGTTTGTTGTTGTAATAGTTGTTACTGAATTAGAAACTACATCGTAGTAATTTATGAAACTATTAAATTTACTTCTAACAAGTTGCTGAAGTATTCCCGTTCCATTGTCAAAATAAATTGAATCTGTCGCAGAAATATGGGTTGCTTCTTTGTATTGAACGTTATAATTTAAACTCATTAATCAAGTCTTTTATTAAATCAATTAATTCTTCATCTTTTGTTTCACTCATTTTTAGTTGGTCCAAACCGTCAAACATTCCCTCAATTGAAATACCGTTTATCTTACCTACTTTAGCAAGTTCCCAAATGTCATCGTTATAAACTTTTAACTTCACCGCCCATGCACCTTTTACAGCATTTAGATTATAAATATTAGTCTTATCGTTTTTCGGGTCTTCCACAATCCAACTTTCAATAAGACTAACTCCGTTAACTGGCTTTTCGTGGTCTATTGTAACGTTGTTTGCACGTAAATTCTTTAAATAAAGTTCCTGAACTTTCTCAACTGTTTGTTCTGAAAACTCTATATTAAAATCAATATTATCTTTACGTCTTAATATCTTCTTATTAGGCACTAAAGCAAGCCCTATTAGCTCCCTTTTTTCTTCATTTACAACTTTTAAATCAACTTGTAAAGAATTAAGCATTACCCAATCTTCCTCAATAGCTGGTTTGTCTACTAAAGAAATAGCGAAAACCCCCTCTTTTAATTCGTCTTTAATTGTTAACTCAATTGTTTGCAGTTCTTTTTTCATACTATTATAATGTTGCGTTCCTTACTCTATTTCTATCTAAACTTTGTGCTGTTGACATTGCACCACTTACTACATATGCTTGAACGGGTGCTTGTTTTAATTGGCTCAATTGATTCAATCCATTATTCCCTACAATGTTAAACGAAGGAGCTTGAATTTGTGCGTTATTTTCACCGCCACCGCCCGAAGGAGTTGAACCTCCGCCACCGCTACTAGAACCGCCACCGCTTGAAAATTGAGTAGAGGCAATTTTTTTAACATTTAATAAACCAGCAGTCAAAACAACTCCACCCGCTATACCTTTTATTACAGGTCCACCTGGAGTTGAAGCAACAGTTGACATAACCGCCTTATAAGTATCTATTGTTGCGTTTGCTATGTTCGCAGCCTTTTGAATTTTAAATGCTGTTTCTTGTTGCTTCCTAGATTTACCAGCAAACAATTCGGCTAAATTGCCAATAATTGTAAATGTATCTTGAACCGCTTTTAGTTGTTGATTTTGTATTATTTTTTTATCGGCTAATGCCTTATCGTCTATTTCTTTTTGTTTTTTTGCTTCATATTCCCATATTCCAATTTGAAAAGCTGATAACATTTCAATATCTTCTTTTTCTTTTTCAATTTGAGCATCTTTTTTAGCTTGTTCTAAATCTGTTATTTTTTGAAGTTCACCATTCCAATATTTTTCAAATTCAACTTCATTAAACTTTATTTCTTCATGTTCCTTTATTACCTCAATTCTTTTTTTATATTTTTTTACAACTGGGTCTTCTTTTTCCGCTTCCTTTTTTTGTTGGTTATCAAACTCGAATAAATCATTTTTAAGTTTAGTTAATTCATCTCTTAAACCACCTATATTTTCTCTAGTTTTCTTTGCATCTTCTTCGCTACCATATAAAGCTCTACCCGTTGCATTTAAACCAAATTTATCAAATGATTGGACTGTTTCTAAATTCTTTAATTGTTCTTTGTATAGTTTTTTATTAGCTGCTATTTCTTTTTCAGTGTCTGAAATTGCATCCTTTAATTTACCACCTCTTTTCTTTCTTATTTCATCTTCTGTAAATCCTAATCTTTTTAAAGTTCTTTCATATTCTGCAAAATCTCCCGCTGTTTTTCTTGCTGCATCTCCTTGTAATTTTGTACTATCAACAAATTTTTGAGCAGCTGCAGTATTTGAAGAAACTATATTTTTTAACTTATCAAAATTTGCTATTAATACACCAACAGCAATAACTAATAAACCTATTCCACTTGTTATTAAAGCACTTTTTAAAGAACTAAATGCAGTAACAACACTATTTTTTATTACAGCTCCTAATTGCTTAAATGAATCAATTGATTCTCCAAGTCCTTGTAAACCTTGAGAAATCGCCATTGCTGACTGGACTTTTAATAGTTGTGCTTCTAATTCTTTAGATTCAACACCAACTAACCCCATCGCTCCCTGATAAGCTGCAAAACCACTAGCAACACCACCCAAAGAACTGCTTAAAGCCTTAAATTTTGCATCAGGATTAAAAGCATCTGTTAAAGCCTTTGCGTCTCCTATTGCATCTTTTAACTCCCCAGCTCTTTTAGCTGCATTAATTGCTTGTAACGAAGTTGCTCCAAACTTTTCGCTTAATGCTTCGACTTCTTTTTGTGCTTCTTTAAGTTGCTTTTTTAACGGTTCTACGTTTGTCTTTACTTCTAAATTTACTACTTTAGTTTCTGCCATTATTTCACCGCTTTAATTTGTCTAACACCTTGCTTAAATGCTTCTTTTATTGTTTTAGGAATTTCGTTTTTCCCCTTTACAATATCAATTGCTTCGCTTTCTCCGTAGAAGTTAGATAAGGCTAACATTTCTAAAATATTCTTTATCATTCTTGTAGTATATTAATTGTATAAGCATCTGTGCTTCCATCTCTCATCGTTTCGTCTACATCAATCACTATTGTTGCATCGTCTCCTTGTTGGCTTCTTATATTAAACGAATCTTGACTAATTAGTATTTCACCACTTTGAGACGTTAAAATATATTTAGGGTCTGGATTGGACGGAATAGTAACTAAAACATTTGTATCTGTTGTAATTGTAGATGTTGAAAATGTTACCCCCGTTGTTACTGTCGATATATTACTGCTTTGTGCGGTTGTACTTAAACCTACACCAACCTCAACCGTTCCACCTAAATCACCAACTGTAAACAAGCCCGTTGAATTTCTAATCGGTCTAAAATCGTTTATCAATTCTAGTTGAACTTTACCGTTTGTGATCTCAGAATTAATTGTATTGATTAAATATCGTTTATCTTTTATCACTAATCTGTCATTCAATTTCAATGAAGTAATTAACGATATTGGAAAGTATGCAGTTAATTTTGTTAATCTGTTTTTAGAATTAAATAAATTCGATAAGTAACCAAAATAATAGTTTGCAAATAAACTATTTTCAATTGGCTTGTCATACCAAGTTGAAGTTTCGGGAGCAAAGTTTAAAGAATATATTTGATTGTTATAAGATAAGTCATTCCCAAATAAAGCCAAGTTAGTTTCTGTTGTTTCTGTCGTACCATCGTAGAATCTAATTGCTGTTGTCATTGCTCCGTTATAATATAAAAGTACAGGCTTCGGAATATAAGATTTATAATCGGGATATTTTGTCAAACTAAAAGCCACTTGCATTGGTGTTGTGCTAAACTTACTAAACTGTAAATTCTCAAATGGTAACTTAACGGTATAATCTCCCCCGTCGTAATCGTAATTTAATGAAGTATCTCCCCACTCTCTATTTGAAGCATCACCAAAACCTCTATTAATAAAACTTTCGCTTTTTTCGTAGTTGAATGAAATGTTTTTATAAAGAGGTAATCTGTCAATATTAATATCATTAACATCTACATACTTTGTAATATCAATTATAGCACCTTTAGAATACCAATCATCTAGTGGCTCAATTTGAAAAGTATTAAAAGCGGTTGCATAACAAGTTAAATTAAACTGCTTTAAAATACCACTAAAGAAGTCTGCTATTGTTATGTTTGGAACGTTTAAATATATTGAGTTAGAAGAATTAGATAAAATTAAGTCAGTATTTTTAACTGCTAAACAACCGCCTAAAAATTCAGAACCGTCAACATTTTCTCTTGAAACTTCTATTGTATATTGAACGTTTACATTTTGTTCTGAACGTATTTTAAAATTTACATTATATGAGTAAGTGCCAAACGGAACTTGTAAAACTGTTGCACTATTATCGGTGCTATAATCTATTTTAGTTGTAGAAGTAAGTATTCCATTGGCATATACATCAATGTAAAATATATATGTAGAATTAATTAACCAAATTGGTTTGTCTATTATTATTCTAACTGAAGTTTTAGCCTTGTTTGAAAATATAGATATTAAATTATATGAGTTTGTAGATGAATCATAAATACTTTGACTTAATCCAGTTATAGAGTTAGCAAATTCTGTATTTGAATCAATAACCATAGAATAACCATTCATTTTAGCATCTTGGTTATCTGTATTTTTACACCACAAAAACAACTTTTTAAATAACTCAGAATTTAAGAAGTTAGAATTAAATGTCAATCCGAAATCTGTTTGAATTGCCTCAAATATCTTTGAAACTTTAATAGCAGGAAACAACTCGTCCCAATATAATTTACCCGTTGATGTACTTAAATCTGTACTTGTATTATCTGCATACGTCCAATAACCGTTACTCGAAATCATTGGGTAACGTACATCGTAATCCGTTGCAGTATCTGTCAATCTTGCTTTAACACCAGCACCCGTATATGGGTTAGATATTGCTGAATAGTCTAAATCTGAAAGTTTCTTATTACTAAACGTATCTTTTAAACTAACTAAGTCCCCATAGAAAGTAATAGTATAGTGTTCTGCTTTGCTATTCTTTACTATTGAACCCTCTAACTGAATTTTTCCACTTCTAAACGGTGTTTTACCTACTTCAATGTATGCATATCTTCTTAAGTTGTGGTCGATAGAATTATCTACATCATTCTGATAAAAATATTCAAATATTCTGTCGTTGTTGGGAGTACTTGGAACGGTAAATGATTGACTAAAATCTGTATAGACCTTAGATAAATCTTGTATATTCTGTATTGAACTTGAAATATTAATAAATTCATCCTTGAACAAATCAATTTTTTCATAGTTATAACCATATCCCAAAGTAGTATTTGGCTCTGTCCCCTCAATATAAATCTCAACTTCTCTATTCATATAATGTCATTTGTGTAAGTGAAATCTAAAGGATAGTTAATCATTTTATTATTGATATTTTTCTGTAAATCTAGTTGCTTAGTCGTTAATTTTGCGGGTCTATTGTTTACTAATATCCTATCACTTAACAAAAGTTGTTTAATCGTGTCCTTAAATGACTCATCTACCCAACCGCTATTAACTTTAATTGACTCAGTCCCATTAACATTAAATGTTTGTATTAAATTCTCTTGACTGTTAAATGTCGTTTCTACATTTCTATAACTTTTATATTCAGAATTAGATACGTTCATAGAATCAACCGAAGCACCTAGAAAAAACTCCCTTTGAAAAGCACCGTATTTATTTACAAAATCAATCGTAACACTTCCGTATTTATTCGCTTCGATAGGTTTAAAATAATACGTTTTTAAAACTGTATTTGAAGCGTTTAATATCTCTAACTTATTACCATTAGCAAGGTAACTTGAAAATACTCTAAACGGTTGCAAAACTCTTGAATCTACACTTGTATAAGTTCTATTTGTTCCCGTTACCAAGTCAGTATATTTATATTTATAACCGCTTACATTATCAACCGATAAATCACCAGGATTTAAGTCTTTATTATAGTAGTAAGTTCCCTCAGGTAGTAGATAAGCCCCTAAGTCAATATTAATTCCTTCCGTATTATAAACGTAACCATTAAAGCAAGTATAATTAACTGTATCAATTAACGTATATGTAGAACCTATTAATTTATATCGTTTAATTCTAGCAAAACAAAAACTTTGCTCACTCATAAAGTTAGGCTCAGTAGTTGTGTTTACCGTATAACTTAATGTACTTAAAAAGTTTTGTATATATTCCGAAATATCAAAATAACAAGTTGGAGCATTTGACGAAGCAATTAATTTGCTAAGCGTGTAACTTGGTAGCGTTGGATATACAACTACTCCGTTTTGTGGTTTTTTTAAATAAATTTCAACTTTAGCACCTATCTGACTCGCTTCGTTGATTTCAATAATATACGGACTTTTTGCAAATATTCTACTCATTTTATTTTTGGTTGTTCAATTGTACTATTAAATAACGTAATTGCATCTAATCCGTATTTCTCAATTAATTCACTTGGTAGTTTACTAAATGCAGCCTCAAATGGTTTTGTAAAAAATAAACTTGGTTTAATTCCGTTACGATAAATAGAATTTGCTATTGCATACTTTAAAGAAGTTCTACTTATAAATTTACCCTCTTTATTTCTTGGTGCTATTCCTTTTCTTACTATCCATTTATCAAGTGCTGAAATTGGCGGTCTTTTAGTTGTATAACTATACTTACCATTTCTTACAACAGTTTTTAAATTACCGTTTTTATCTTTAGTTGCAGGACCAACTCCATTAACTCCTTTATCCTGGTAATGTCCGTAGTCTTCCATTGAGAAGTAAACCCCAAAAGAATTTTTGAATAACTTACTTTCACCCTTTAATGAATCGTAAAGCTTCTTAGAACTGTTCTTTTTAAGTTTGGTTAAATTGCTTCTACTTTGTTGTATTATATACTTAACAAACTTTTCTAACTCTTTTTCAGTTTCTAACATATCAATAAATTACCATTGTATTCTCTGTTGATATATCAAAAGTCATAGTCCAACCTGCGACCGAATCTGTAAATTTATCAAAGAATGGTTCACACGTTGCATCTGAAAGTATATCGTAATTAATCTTTAAACTTCCTCTATACATTTGTTCATACAATCTATTAAGTATCGCTAAAGTTGAGTTCATTACATCGTCTTCATTATTATTGCCAACAAATAAAGTAACAGTTTCATCTTTACTAAAATCGACAGCATCCATGCAAATAATAGAAATATTGTAGTTAACAACTTGATTTGAAAACGTTGTATTGTTAAACATTATATGACAAAGTGGAAACATATTTTGCTTCTGCAATAATACTGCTGATAAATCACCTTTAGTAACTTGGTTAACAAGTGGGTCGGTGTTTAATGTATCGTATAATTTTGTTGATATGTCGAAGTAACTCATTTTAATTGATTTTTTTTAATTTGGTTTATTTCTATTTGTGTCTTTTGTTTCTCAAATGTCAGAAAGTTAAGGACGGTAAATAATTCGAGTCGTAGGACTTCATCGAACTTTCTAATGTCTCCTTTAGCAACTTGATATATTGATTGATACCAACCCCACTGTTTTGAAAATTGAGCCTCTTCGCTAAAATCTGTTGGTTGCTCATCGTCAACGTCTTGAGGCTCTTCTCTAAATAATTTACTGTAGCCTTCAGTAACTCCTTTTCTAAATTCAAAAAAAAAACGTGTGAACTCAAAGCAACCGATAAAGGTGTGTACTTCATCATTTCACCAAACTCATCGACGTTGTTAAATGGTGCAATTAAATACTGCCCTTTCTTATTCTTCTCAGTTACGGGACGATATAAGACCGCTAAGGCTTTATGGAATGAATCAAAGTTTACAATGTGTGTTTCTGCTTCGATATATTCTTCCCAACTAATCTTATCAAAGTTAGGAATTAAGCCAAGTTCTAATTCGTTAATTTTAAATGTCGTTTGTAACTTTGGAATCTCAGAAAATAGTTTGTTAAAATGGTTTACTAATTCAACCATATCATTGAACTTAATCTTAACTACTTCTTTCAGTTCAATGCCACAAAATATCTGAATCATCTTTTGCCCTAGAAATTCGGGGTCTGTATTGTTCTTACAAATATCCATATACTTTTGATAGTGAAGTAATGGTATTTCACTTAATGAAGTTGGAATTGTTAAATTTAATTTCATAGTTTTTAAACGTTTAATTTTGTAAATGTATTTAATAGATTGAATAGTTACCTTTGTTTGGATTTGATAGTTGATAAGATACAGCATATCTAACAGCATCTAATGCGTGGTTAAATTTATCTATTGGTGTTTCGCTTTTACGTTCTAACCATGAGTAATTATTCAACTCCTTAATTAAATCAATCGAATCACAATCTATTATCATTTCGTAATCTCTTAACATCTCAATACCCTCTGTGATTTTATGCTTAACACAAGCCACTACATTATTACCCTGATGTTTTAATTCACTTATCAATCTAGGTTCTGCGTTATCTCCAACTATTAAACCGCCTTTAGTAAAATGATTGTTTAGCCTAGCGAGTTCTGTTGTTACTAATTGAGTTTGATAAATATGTAACTTTAGATAAATTAATTTTCTTCCCTTATCAATTGAAGTTTCTACCAATGTTGTAGGGTCGTTACTGAATCCATAATCTTGACCAAATACACTACCGTTATCATTGTTAAATTCTCCTATTCGCCAGTTGTTATAAATAACTCCCTCAGCCTTATCTAACCAACCGCCTAGAATAGTGTGTTTATACTTTTCAGGTCTACGTTCTTTAATGTCGTTAATTTGCTCTAGGAATGATTTAGAGAGGTTTTCTTCATTATCTAAGTAAGTAGTATGAATGTATGTAATATCGTCGTTTACAATCGTTGTTCCTCCATCAACTCCTTTATTCTCAAAAAATTTTTGATAAATAAAATGCTCTTTAGTTGATGGGTTTAAAACTAATATAACTCTATTTTGTTTTTCTTTATGTCTTATCGAGTAATCAATCTTATCAAATGTTTCTTCGTCTGTTAACTCTTCAGCTTCATCGAGTATCCACGTTGTAACACCTGCCAAAGATTTAAGGTTAGCTGTTTGCTGTCCTGAACTTGTTTTTATTCCTTTAAAGATAATCTTTGAACCTGTACGGATATTTATAATTTCGTCCTTTGTAATATGAAAATCTGAATGCCTATCAATTAAATCAATCTTTTCGATAAACTCAGGAATGATTGAAACGTGAGCAGACGTTAAAGTATAACGAGTAAATAAAATAACGTGACCAACCTCGTAAGTTAGTGTAAGTAAAAACGTGGTAACAGAAAAAGATTTTCCACTACCACGACCTCCAGTTATTACAAAGTAACGTGAGTCTGAAAATAAACCGTTATATTTTTTACTTAATGTTAACAAGGTCTTTAATGCTAAAGTCGTTTAATGAAATATTACTTTCAATTGTTTCTTTTGCTTTACCAAATAAATGCTCTGAAATAAATATTTTCCCACGTTCAAAAGTTAACAAATCTTTAGCGAGTTCAATTCTTGCTTCTTCATCTGTATCAACATTCTTAACTTGTTTAATTGCAGCGATAAAAATAGCATTTGTTTTTTGTTCATCTGCTATTGGTTTACGACCTGCTCCTTCTGTTTTTCCTCCTTTACCAGCCATCGAAAAAAGTATTGATTATTCAATTATCTACATTGACCCATTACAGGTTTACTACCTTTCCAGTCCTTATCTCTTTGAACACCGCTGCAATCGTTTATAGTTGAATAACCTCCAAACTTTGAGCCGTCGTTTAAATTAAACTCATTAACAAAAACTACCCTATCACAATTACAATCTTTTACAACTGTTTGCTGTGCTGAATTAGTTGTTGTGTTACTCTCTTTTTTACAACCTAAAATTATTAGGCTAATTAATATCAAATATTTCATTTCTTATTTTTTCTTTAGTTGTTTTTAAACTTCTCATCACCGTAGATGGTGCTATGTTAAATTTACTTGCTATTCCTCGAATCGTTAAACCTTTCTTGTAATAAGCATCTAATATAATAACGTCTGAGTAGTGTGTTTTGTATCGTACCTTTTCAATTTGTGATTGTATCTCTTCAAATCTAATGAATTTACCTATATCAATTTCATCGCTTACAAGCTCTTTAACGTCGTTTAAGTCTACTTTCTTAAATCTACTTTCTAATCTTATCTTATCCACGCAAATCGAACGTAAAGTACACCAAACGTAAGCTGTATTAATATCTTTATTTAGTTCAATTAGTTTAATGTACATATCTTGTACCTCGTCCTCACACCCTCCAAACTGTTTCGCTATGTTTATCCACTTCTTATGGTGTTTTGTTAGGTCTTGAATCGTCATTATACAAGTGCTTTAATATATTCTTTACAGTAGATTTCAAACGATATACCAACAATCTCTTTAATCTTATGGTTAATGAAGTTACCGTATAGTAATTTCTTCTTTTCTTTCTTAATTAGTATGCTATATTTTGTCATAAATTTAATATTATTTTCTTATTTTTCATTGCTTCAATAACCGTTTTAAAATCGTAACGAATAAAAGCCATTTCAATATAGTTTGGGTACTGAACTATCCTATGTCCTACTTTAATCGTAGGAAGTGGTGAAACTAATCTACCATCAACAAACACTGCTTCGGGTATATACTTTTTTACTTTACTTTCTCTTAACTCTTGCTTTAATGTTGTCATAGTTTTCATATAAAGCCTTTAAGCAAAGATTATCTTCTGGTTTGTTTTCATCGAATAGTCTAACTGTACTGTGCATATCTTGTAAATAACCTATGGGAGAATTAACTCCCTTTTGGTTTGATAAAAATAACAATTTTTCTTTAAAATTTATACTTAACTTTATATCCATTATATCTTAAGTACTCAACTATTTCGTTTTCAGAGAAATCGTTTAAAGATAGTTTGATAGTTTTCAACTTTTGTAAATAAAGTAAACTATCCATTAATTCCTCCGACAAATGTTGGTAAAAGTCATCTGTATTATTCTCGTTTAAAGTAGTACCGTACTTTTCAATTCCAACTTTTGAACGTTCCTGAAAACTATCAACTACTTGCTTAACTATTGGGTCTTCTTTATGTTTAGCAAAATTAAACCATACATTTGGAACATCTGAGAAGCAAAATTTATGAGCTTCTAATTCATCATCAATAATAAAAAAAGATTCTTTATCTTCTCCAATCATTGAAACAGTATATTCTTTACCTTTTGTTAAACATTTATTTCCATCTAAATAGAAATCATTGCAACAAACTAACTTTGTACCTTTTGCTATCTTTTTCATATCGTTTCCTTTTATATCTAGCGTAGATGTACTCCAGTAATCAACTGCACCTACCTTGTTAAATGTATCGCCAACAAGTACTTGCCCTCTAGTAATATGACTATCCATGTATTTAACTTGAATTATTAAATCAGTCGTTTTACTTTTCGCTATTATATTTTTCATTTAAGTAAATTTGAATCATATGTTCTATTGGATGACAAACGTATTTTTCACCGTTTTCTCTAAACCAAAGAAAAAACTCGAATAATTTTAAAGCTTCGTTACCTTCCATGCGTTCAAACTATTAAAATACTTCTCAACTCCTTCAGCATTCACCCAGCATTTACCAGATAAATTAACCTCAACTTCCAACATATCCCCGATATTTATATCATTAATCAACGTAACTTTGTCCTTCGTCAACTGAATCAAAATGTCATTCGAGAATGCACCATCTACAACTGTTAAGACAAATTCTCGCTTTGAGAAACTTTCAGATACTTGTATCGTATCTTTTTTTACTTTTAATGCTCCTGTAATCTTCATGACTTTTAAATTTTTGTGTGAGCAAATATAACTATTTTTTTTCAATGATATCAAATTTTATAAATTCTTTCCCTTTTTCTACATTAAACTTTTGAGCTTGTAATTCGTATACGTCCCTATCGTTAAAATCATACTTCTTTGTCAAACAATCCTGAAAAACTTTAATACAATTATCTAAGTCTTGAAGTTTAGAAGATAAACCAAATTCTAGTATTAATTTATAAGGCGGTCGACCTATAAATTTAATAGGTAACTGGCTTAACACCTCTTTTACATAGTCTTTATGTACTTGGTTTTTAAATCGTCTACCCTGATAGCAACTATTAACACTTAATGCTTTTATATTTATTTGTTCCATTTTTTCTATCTTTTATATTATTATAAGCCATTGATACTATTTGTAAGTTATCAATTTTATTATTTAAAGGGTTGTTATCAATATGATCTATAACTGTTTTTCTATCTGTTTTAACATAGTCTAAAAAACATAAAGCCATTAACGAATGAACTCTTAAAGTTTTTTTTAATCCATTTTTATATAAACTTATCTGAGGATAGTTTCTTCTTAAAACACCACTCATATGATGATTAATTATTCTTTCTTCAAATTTACCGTTTTTATAAAATCCTTTAATTCTACCGTAAGAACTTATCTCATAAAGTCCTTCATAATCTTTTATTTTTATCCAAGTTTCCATAATTGTTTGTTTTTAAAATGGTACGTTATCAAATTGTTCGTTTGGTTTTATTGAGTCAAAAATATCAATATCTTCTACTTCAATATATTTTTCTGTTAAATCAAATGTATTTGGAAAAGTCCCATCAACATAATAACGAGCTGAATCAATATCATAATTAAATTTAACACTAGCCCCAATATTTCCCTGAAAAGAATATTTTGTTTTTTGATTTATAAATTGTGTAAATCCTTGACTATTTTCATCTTCAAACATTCTGTAAATAGTAAATCCATTGTGTGTTTGATTTCTAAAATCTGAAGATCCTGAAACATCATAAAGAGTTGGAATTTCATAAAGTTTTGTTTTCTCATTCCTTTTCATTTTTGTAGGGTGAGCAATTAAAAAAATATGTACATTATTCTGTTGACAAAATAAAGTTAATCTAGTTAAAATATTATCAATTCCTTCTTTACCTCCCAATCCTTTAGGCATATTTACTTTATTCCAAGCATCAATAATAAATATATTAATACCATAAGTAAACATTTGTTCTTTAAATTTTTCAAACAACCAATCCCAATCAGCATTACTTCCCTCGTTTGCAGTTGTAAAGTAAAGTTTTTCTCTTGACCATTCAACATAACGTAAAATATCAGTTTGATTTATTCTTTTTTCATCTTTTCCAAAAAATGGTTTTCCTATTGCTTTTTGTATAAAATTAGCATTGTATAATTCAAGCGGTGAATGTTCTGGAGAATAAAAAGAAGCCTTTAAATCAAACTCATGAACTAAATTTAAAGTAAACCAATCAACAAATGTAGATTTACCATGTGAAGGAATGCCAGTTACAACCGTTAACTGTCCCATCATTATACTAAAATCCTTGTATAAATCTCCAAAAACATCTTTTCTAGGACAAATTGTTTTAGGTAAACCATCTGAATGAAGTTTTAAAATGTCATCTAATAAATCAAATGAAGTAAATGTTCCACCTATTGAAAATCTTTGTCTATTTTTTATTGTTTTTTCTAAGTTTCCATTTATTAAATCTCCATTAGCATCTTTATTATCAAACTCTATAAATGTGCATCTATAACGTCCTAATCTTTGAGCTATCTTTTCTCTAATTTCAATCCCTTTTTCATCTGTATCTGTGCAAATTATAAAATTTTTAACATCTTTTAAATAAGGTTCTGAATTTATCCAGTACTCATCATTATCATTTGCACCGTTTGGAATTGATACTGCATTTTTAATTCCTATTTCATAAAGTGCTAATACATCAAACTCACCCTCACAAATGTAAATTTCTTCTTGACCTATCACAGAATTGATATTGTAAAGAATTGGTTTACCACCTTTAATTTGCGTGAAGTCTTTACCGCCTGAACGAAATTTTTTATTTACTAATTGTTCACCTTCAAAATAATTAAAAACAATATTATTTAATTCTTTTTGTTTAGATGGTTGATAGTGTTTTTCTTCGCTAATTTCTAATTGATTTAAAGTGTTTTGAGATATTTTTCTATCACTCCAAACCCATTTTACTAAATCATCTGAAAGTTCAGTATAATTTTTCCACTCTTGCAAAATAATTGAATACTCTTTTTTATTCGTTTTAAGAGCGTTACTTTCCGCAAATGATAGTGAGGTACAATTAAAGCATTTCGCTACGCCAGAATCAAAATTAACGTACAAACAAGGGTCGTTTTTCTTTTTCCTATCAGCAGAACAAACTGGACAAATTGTTTTTTTAACTCCTGAACGTGAACCACGAACCTGAATTGAATCGAAATCAAAAAATTTATTCATAACGTAATTTTAAAAAAACCTTGTTTAACTAACTCATCGTGTGAAATTTTTAATGGTTTATCTTTTTCAACCGTATGTTCTAAATTATTAAAATCATCTTCCCAACATTTACCGTTTAACCAAGTTGAAGGATTCTTTCTAAATTTTTTATCAGGAGTTGAATCAACATAATTTTTAACTACCTTAAAAATCATTGCTCGTTCCGTATCATTTAACTTTAAAAATTTAGCCTTACAATTTTTAGCATCTGTTTTTTTATCGTATAAATCCCAAAAAGTATTAAAGGCTAATTCAAGCGATAGCGATTTTTCAATATTTATTTCTTCTTCTTCTTTTCTTTTATTCTTCTTTTCTTTGCTAAAATTCGCTGAGGCGTCGCTTAACGATTGTTTAGCGGTCGCTAACATTTTTCTCTTTTCAGCTCCTTTTTTACCGTTTTCAGAGTTAACTTTACTAATATGATTCGCATCTTCTAACTGTTCATCTAAAAAGTTAATTGAAATAAGACCATCATTAACCGAAAAAAAGCGACCGCTTAACGATTGTATAATACTTTCGTTTTTATATCTTCTAGTAATATCTTCAATAGATAATTTACCATCTCTTTGCCAATATAATGCACAAATATTTATAAATAAACCTTGAGTTTCAAAGTCTTCATAAACTATATCACCAGTCAACCATTCAGTTGCTATGAATTTAAAATAAGGGAAGTTCTTAGCCATAACTAATCTAATAAAGCAATTAATTTTCTTAACTCTTTAGACAGTTTAATTGCTGTTAATTTATCTAAATAAATACAAGTACCTGATTCCTCACTTTCTGTATATAGACTTAAAAATCTATCTTCTTTAACGTGAATTGATAATGTTGTTTCATCTATAAAGTCGTGAAACATTAATGATACTGCCATAATAAAATAAAGGTTTTTAGATAACCAGTAACTTTTAGTAAACATAAAAAAGCCATTTAAAAAAGGTGCTGGACTACCTTTGATAAATGACTTACTATAAAATTTCTTTGGAAGTGTCCAGCTTCGAGTACAAATATAACTAAATATATTTATTATTCGTTCTTTTCACTAACTTTTTTTTATTCTCCCTCCCACTTCTAATTTTCTGCTGAACTTTCCTACTTTGCTTATCGTATTTCAGCATCACTTTACGTTGTGTGCTTAAGTTGTGTTCGTGCAAACTATAAGAGCAACTGGAGAGCAATAAAATTAAAAGGTATTTCATAGGTATAAAGATAAAAAAAACCTCGCTCAATTACGAACGAGGTTAAAACTATCAATAAAGGAAATTAATTCAAGTTTTATTTTTTTACTCTAATCCGTACCACGCAACTAGAATAGTGTTAACGTACTGTTTTTTT